>OMBQ01000198.1_pt1 | contig 78474 bp, 76 predicted proteins | sample 1674311 | NCBI WGS metagenome assembly OMBQ01 (sample SAMEA103958160, study PRJEB25191) | human gut metagenome | biome: human-associated habitat [ENVO:00009003]; feature: intestine environment [ENVO:2100002]; material: feces | place: Germany | collected 2013/2015 | reverse complement strand
CTGAATCTAACGCGTCTGCCAATTCCGCCATATCCGCATATTCTGTTTTGTTCGCGGGCCGTTCGGCTCGGAACGTTAGTTATTATACCACAGCCACAAGAAAAGTCAAGCACTATTTTCAAAATTGTTCGACAAAAAAATGCTCTAAATTTCGGGCACTCCGTACAGGGGCATTTGGGCCGGAATATGGTACAATAAAAGCTGACCGTCCGGCCTGTATGCCGCCGGGCGAGTAATGACGGAATGAGGGAAACCGAATGTTCAATGTTCTGATCTTCATCATCGGCGCGGGCATCATGTTCTACATGGGCCTGCGCAGTGTGCTGCAGCGCCGCCGCTTACAGCAGAAGGGCCAACGTGTGGAGGCCCGGGTGGCAGGCACCGTTCAGAGCCGGGACGGCACGGCTTATCTGCTTGAGTTCGAGACCGAGGGCGGCAGCCACCGCCTGCACTACCCCAAAGCCGCCAAGGGCAAGGGCTTTGCCAGCGGAGAAACGGTCACGCTGTACTACGACCCCGAAGATCCCGAAAAGATGTATGTGGAGGGCGACCGCTCCGTTCTGGGGGCCGAGATCCTCTATTTCTGTCTGGCCGTTGTGCTGCTGGCACTGATGGTCAGCTTTAGCCGCTGAGAGGAGGTCACCGCAATGGTATTGGAACATGTAGGAATGCCCCAGCCCGGGGACTGTCGGGTGGTATTCTCCGCCAGCGCCGAGGAGCTGAACGCGGCCATTCAGGCCGAGCAGGCCGCAGAGAACCCGCCGCAGGCGGAAGAGGACCTGCTGACCGCCGCCGTGAACCGGGCTATCCTGACCGGTTTTTCCACATTATATCAGGAGCTTGTGGAAAAAGAGCAGCTGGTGCCCGTGACCGATCCGGATTTTGAGCTGCTGGCCGTCAACCGGGCCGAGGGCTTCCGGGCGGGGGCAGAGTTCTACTGCCTGCCGCCGCTGGAGCTGGAGCGTTACACCGGCTTCACCCAGCCCATCCAGCCCCGGCCCATCCGGCAGGTGAGCATTGAGCTGGAAGTGAACACCCGGCACGGCGATGAAGACCGCGCCGCCGATGCCGCAGGCAAGGCGGCCCTGCGCCAGCAGGTTGCACGGGAGCTCTATGCCCAGCGCTGTGCGCAGGCCAAGGCACTGGCCCGCCGGGAGCTGATCTTCCAACTGGGCGGCTGTGTCAAGGGTACCCTGCCCAAGGATCTGGTCTCCGGCAACTATTTTGCCGAACAGCGGAACTTCAACCTGCGGCTGCAGGCCAACAACGTCAACTTTGACCAGTACCTCAAGGTGCGGGGCCAGACCGTGGAACAGTTCCGCACTGAGCTCCACGCACAGGCAGAGCAGAAGCTGCGGGGCAGTCTGGGCCTTCTGATGGTGGCCGAGCGGGAACACCTCTGGCCCACCGATGCCGAGGTGGAGGCCGCACTGGCACACTGGAAGGGTGAGCGCACTTTCCCTGCCAACGATTTCCGCAAGGTGCGGCATGGCATCGCCAGCCAGCGGGCGGCAGAGTTCGTGGAAGCCCACTCCACCCTGCTTCCCCCGCCGGAGGAACCGGTGCTGGAAACCATCGCATAAAAAATGGGAGATGCCGCTGCCGACATCTCCCATTTTTGTTTTTTCAGGTCTCCACACCCTCGAACTGGCTGTTATAGAGCTTGGCATAGAAGCCGCCCTGCGCCAGCAGGGTGTCGTGGTCGCCCTGCTCCACGATGTGGCCATCCTTCATCACAAGGATGACATCGGCCTCACGGATGGTGGACAGGCGGTGGGCCACGATAAAGCTGGTGCGGCCCTGCATCATCCGGGCAAAGGCAGCCTGGATGCGCACCTCGGTGCGGGTGTCGATGGAGGAGGTCGCCTCGTCCAGAATCAGCATGGGGGGCAGGCAGAGCATCACGCGGGCGATGCAGAGCAGCTGCTTCTGGCCCTGACTGATGTTGCCGCCGTCCTCAGCAATGACGGTATCGTAACCCTTGGGCAGGCGGCGGATGAAGCTGTCGGCGTGGGCCGCTTTGGCGGCGGCAACGATCTCTTCCTCAGTGGCATCGGGCTTGCCGTAGGCAATGTTCTCCCGCACAGTACCGGCACGCAGCCAGGTCTCCTGCAGCACCATGCCGTAGCTTCCGCGCAGGGAGGCGCGGGTCAGGCTGCGGATATCGTTTCCGGCCACCTCAATGGAGCCGCCGTTGACATCGTAGAACCGCATGAGCAGGTTGATGAGGGTGGTCTTGCCGCAGCCGGTGGGGCCGACGATGGCGATGCGCTGGCCGGGCTTCACATCCAGATTCAGGCCCTCGATGAGGGGGCGGTCCGGCAGGTAGCGGAAGGAAACGTCCTTCAGCTCCACATGGCCGTCGGTCTCCAGCACCTTGGCGTTCTCCGCCTCGGGCACCTGATCCTCGGCATCCAGCAGCTCGAACACACGGGCCGCACAGGCCAGTGCGTTCTGCAGCTCGGTGACCACGCCGGAGATTTCGTTGAAGGGCTTGGTGTACTGGTTGGCATAGTTCAGGAAGATGCTCAGCTGGCCGATGGTGATGCCGCCCGCCACAGCGTAAACGGCACCCACCAGACCGACACCTGCATAAACGATGTTGTTCACAAAGCGGGTGGCGGGGTTGGTCATGCTGGAGAAGAAGATGGCCTTCAGGCTCACGCTCTGCAGGCGGCCATTCACCTCATCAAAGGCGGCAAGGCTCTCGGCCTCATGGCCAAAGGCCTGCACGACCTTCTGCCCCTCGATCATCTCGTTGACCAGGGCGGTCTGCTCGCCGCGCACGGTGCTCTGGCCCTGGAAATACTTGTAGCTGCGCTTGGCAAGGAAGCTTGCCACCACCAGGCTCAGCGGGGTGATGCAGACCACCACCAGCGTGATGGGCACATTTTCACTGAGCATGAACAGCAGGGTGCCAAGGATGGTCAGCACACCGCTGAACAGCTGGGTAAAGCCCATGAGCAGGCCGTCCGCAAAGGTGTCCACATCGGCGACCATGCGGCTGACGATATCGCCGGAGGGATGACTGTCCAGATAAGAGAGCGGCAGGGTCTGGATCTTACGGAGCGCGGCGTTGCGCAGGTCCCGGCTGACCGAGAAGGTGATGCGGTTGTTGCAGACACTCAGCAGCCACTGGGCCAATGCAGCCACTACGGCCACGATCACGATCTCCACCACGATGCGCAGAACACCGTTGAAGTCCACATTCCCCTTGCCCAGCATCATATCAATGGCGCTGCCGCAGAGGATGGGGATATACAGCTGGGCAGCCACGCTCACAGCGGCCACGATCAGACTGCACACCACAAAAAAGCCGTAAGGGCGGATCTTTTCCAGCACCCGCCGAAGCGTTGCGTTGCGCTGTTCCGGGGTCAGCTTACTCTTTGCTTTTGCACTCATTTCTGCGCATCCCCTTTCTTGAACTGGCTGGCGTAGATCTCCTCGTAAACGGGGCAGGTCTTCAGCAGATCAGCGTGCCTGCCCAGACCCACCATCCTGCCGTCATCCAGCACGATGATCTGGTCGGCGTGCTGCAGGCTGGCGGCACGCTGGCTCACGATGAACACGGTCAGGTCACCGGGCAGAGCGGCCAGCGCCTTGCGCAGGGCCGCATCGGTGGCGTAATCCAGCGCGCTGGCGCTGTCGTCCAGGATCAGGATCTCGGGCTTGCCCACCAGCGCACGGGCAATGGTCAGGCGCTGCTTCTGGCCGCCGGACAGGTTCCGGCCGCCCTGCTCCACAGGCTCGTCCAGCCCAAGGGGCTTTGCCCTGACAAAATCCGCAGCCTGCGCAGTCTCCAGTGCGGCCCACAGGTCAGCGTCCGCTGCGTTTTTGTTGCCCCACAGCAGGTTGGAGCGGATGGTGCCGCCAAACAGCTGGGCTTTCTGCATCACGACCGCCACACTGCCGCGCAGAGCCGCGCGGGGGTACTCCTGCGCCGGACGGCCCAGGATCTCCACGGTGCCCTCCGTGGCATCATAAAAGCGGGGGATCAGGTTGATGAGGCTGGATTTGCCGCTGCCCGTGCCGCCGATGACACCAATGGTCTGGCCGCGCTTTGCGGTAAAACTGATATCGGTCAGGCTGGGGGCACCGGCACCGGCGTAGGTCAGGCTGACATGGTCGAACCGCACAGCATCCCCGGCTTTATCCGCAGGTGCCTCGCCCTTGAGGGCCGTGGGGAACTCCATGCCCGGCTCGGTGTCCAGCACAGCCTGCACACGGCCGGCACAGGCCAGCGCCTTGCTCACCTGCACGATGAGGTTTGCCAGTTTGACCAGCTCCACCAGGATCTGGTTCATGTAGTTCACCAGCGCGATCACATCGCCGGAGGCCATGCCGCCCACATTGATCTCGATGCTGCCCACATAGAGCAGAGCCACGATGGCCAGATTGATGATGACGTAGGTCAGCGGGCTCATCAGGGAGGAGATGTGGCCCACATGGAGCTGCATCCGGGTCAGCAGGTCGTTGGCCGACTCAAAGCGGTCGATCTCGCTCTGCTCCTTATCAAAGGCGCGGACCACGCGCACACCGGTCAGGTTCTCGCGGGTCAGGCCCAGCACACGGTCCAGCCGGGCCTGGGCCGTTTTGTACAGCGGGTTGGTGATGACCATGACCCCGAACACCACCACGCTCAGCAGCGGGATGGCAACCACAAAGATCCAGGCGGCCCGCACATTCACGGTGAACGCCATGACCATGGCACCAACCACCACGAACGGGCTGCGCAGGAACAGGCGCAGGAAGAGGTTCAGACCGCTCTGCACCTGATTGATGTCACTGGTCATGCGGGTGATGAGGGTGCTGGTGCCCATGGTATCCATCTCGGTAAAGCCAAGCCTCTGGATGTGCTCAAACAGGGCATGGCGCAGGGAAGTGGAATAGCCCACCGCCGCCTTGGCCGAGAAATACTGGGCCGTCAGGCTGCAGGCAAGGCCCACAACGGCCAGCAGCAGCAGGATGCCGCACCGCACAAGGATATAGTGGAAATCATGTGCTGTAATGCCCACGTTGACGATGTCTGCCATGACCAGCGGCACAAACAGGTCGAACGTGGCTTCCAGCATCTTGAACAGCGGTGCAAGCACAGCCTCGCGCTTGTAGCCGTTCAGGTGGGTAAGCATTTTATTCAAGGGATGATTCTCCTTTCCCAGTGATAGCGGGTGTAAACTTCACAGTTCTTTATTATAGTACAGGAAATGCAAAAAAGCCAGTTCAAATCACGCCATTGCGCACCGTGCCCTGCCAGAACAAGGAAAGGGACTGCCGCACAGGGAAGATCCCAGTGCAGCAGTCCCTTTTCATAGGAGGTAATGATTCGGAGAACAATGAGCGGCATCGGGCTTCCGGGCCTTTTTGTAGCGGTACATCTCCCGGTCGGCCCGGTTCTTCACAGCCAGCACGTCCTCCCCCAAAAAGGGAGCTGAACCAAAAGACACCGTGGGCAGAAAGTCCACGGCTTTTCGCCGCTGTTCCAGCTGGCGTACAAACTCCTGCGCGCACTGGGCCTCCCGGTTGGCGTTTTCCATCAGCACACAAAACTCGTCACCGCCGGTGCGGTAGCAGTAGCCGCTGCGGGCATAGGCTTTTTTGATGCAGCGGCCGATCTCGGCCAGACAGATATCTCCCTGCAGGTGGCCGTAGCGGTCGTTGATCTGCTTGAAGTCGTCCACATCGAACACCACCAGCACCCCGCCGCGGCGGCGCATCTCAGCAGTGCGGTTCAGATAGCTGTTCTGATTCAGCAGCCCGGTAAGGGCATCCAATTGGTTCCACATCTCGCTGCAGTAGATAAAGTACAGCACCGACAACAGGGTAACGCACAGCCATGTAACGTGAAGCTCCGGCAGTGTCACCTGAATGATGGTCTCAATGAGCAGAAAGAACATCAGAGGGTAGATCAGCGCCCGGCTGCGGTTCTGGAATTCCCGCGCCGTGACGAAGGTGGACACCGAAAGATACACGATGGCCGCAAAGTACATGATGATATAAAGATAGAAGTATTGCCCGCGGGAATAAACGTTGTCGGCGCTGACGGAGAACACCAGCCCGGCGGGGATGGACAGAGCAAGGAACAGCAGGTAGCACGCCTCGCAGCACGCCGCCGCCCTGAACCAGCGGTTCATCCTCTTTTTCCGGTCCATGACATACACAAGGCAGAGACACACTCCCGGGGACAGGCCGAACCCCAGATAGTTGGACAGGATGTTCAGCCAGCGGTAGCCCGCCGGGGTGCCATCCACCGCCAGTGTCACCACCTCCAGCACCGAGATCACCGCGATCAGCGCAAAGGCAAAGAAAAATCCCTGCTTCTGCTTTTTGTTCAGGGACTCGCTGAGCTTTGTGAGGATGCACATGAAGCTCAGCACAAAAAGGTCAATGGCCGTTAATACATAAAAATATCCATTCATTGTGGCTTGTTTCACCCTTTGGACTTCTGTGATCTGGTCAGCCATCAAAACGATCCCGACCGTCCAGAACTTAGTCAAAAGCCGCTATGTTCTTCAGATTGCTCATCTATCTCTCTGGCAATCGATTCAAAAATCTCAGATTCTTCTTTTGTTTCCAAGTGATTCGGATTCGACAACATTGTATCCATTAGACTCGTTTTCAACCTCTCACAGCATGGCTTAAAGGAGACATATGTAATACCTCCACCAATAATCCCACCAGCAACCGGGATAGCCTTCTTGAAGAAACCGGAGAATACCTCTTTTGTCATTTTGACACCGAACCATTTAGCAATGCTTTTTACGATTGGGTAAATTGCTCCTTTGGTCAGAGCCTTTTTCATCAGTTGCCTTTCAACACCTTCGCCAAGCGCTTTCGCCATAGCTTTGATTGCATTGTTAGCACCCGCAACGCCAAACATCACACCCATGGCAATGATCAAAGTGTTCATCGTAGAAGTATCGATCTGTGCTTCATTATCAGCAGATATAATTTCTGGAAAGCCATATAGATACATCAGTTCCTGTGCTGCCCTAAGCGTGTAGCCATAATACTGCATGATATCTGTTGGAATGGTCGCCGCCATAGCTACACCGCCGGGCGCTCCCAATGCGGCTGAGATTCCAGATACAAAATACCGCTCATGCTGAATCACCGCGTCTGCAATTTTATTGATTTCCTCCAGTGAAATGCCCGCCTTCATCGGGGTTGTTCTAACCGCTTTTTCAATGGTTGCAGCATCATAATGTGCGCGGAACTCGTTTGCCAAAAATCTGTTTCGCTCCACTTTCACACCCGGCGTTCTCAGCCCAAGGATAATGATATCTTCAATATCTACTTTGCCGTCGTGATTTGCATCCAGTTGATCCATAACAGCATCCTTTGCGGCAGCACCTGTATTTACAACTGTGTTCTTTCCGGCAGTCAATGCATCTCCGGTTTTAGTTGCAGCAGTTTCGATGCCATGTACGATACCGGGAGCAACAGTCTCATTGATCTTTTTTGCATTCTCCTGTACAGTATGGATTCCGCTATACAATGCGTCTTTTATATTCAGCATATAGCCTTTCCTCTCAAGTTTCAATCAATGATATTATCTTTACTTACATCATTTGCAAATCCGCAGGCCACGCATTTCCATGCTCCAGAAAGCGTTAAAAATCCGGGCTGAACATTCAGAAACCGTCCACAATGATCGCAAAACCAGAATATCTCACCTGATAACATATCGCTTTGTGCAATACAATACGAACACTTCTGGCAAACCCACACATTATCTACCAGCAACATTGTCTCTCCACAACAAGGGCACATCATTGCTTTTATTTTTCTAAATCTCTGAAGGTCCTTTTGTTCTTCTGGCAAAGATGCAAAGCTCCGCACTGGTGCATTTTTTCCGACAGTTACTTTCAGCTTTTTCATAATTACATTCCTTTCTGGTGTTTATTTCTACCCACCATAAGAGAACATGAATTTTTCGCGGATTCAATTATGCACCCAGCTTTACCTTCCCCGGTTATCCCAACTCCGCTGGAAGCTATCCACCCTAGTCTGCCCCCTCACCAGCGCGCCGACCACCTCACAATGGGCGGTCTGGGGGAAGAGATCAACAGGGGTAAAGCCCTCGGCGCGGTAGCCTTTGGCGGTCAGGAGAGCAAGATCACGGGCCATGGTCTCAGGGTTGCAGCTGACATAGACCACCCGTTTGGGGGCCATGCGGGCCACGCTCTCGATGAACTGGGGGGTGGAGCCTTCGCGGGGCGGGTCCATGAAAATGACATCAGCTCTCTGCCCGGCGGCCGCCGCTTCTGTGATCCACTGGGTGGCATCGGCGGCAAAGAAGCGGGCGTTTTTCACGTCGTTGTGCCTTGCGTTGCCGATGGCATCCCGGACAGCGTCCCGGTTCAGCTCCACGCCCACCACCTGCTTTGCCCTGCCGCTGGCGGTCAGACCGATGGTGCCAATGCCGCAGTAGGCATCCAGCACCACCTCTTTGCCGGTCAGGCGGGCGGCTTCCACGGCCAGACCATACAGCACCTCGGTCTGGTCATGGTTGATCTGGTAGAAGCTCCGGGGGCTCAGGGCATAGGTCTTGCCGCAGAGGGTATCCAGAATGAATCCCTTGCCGTAGAGCACCTTTTCCTCTTCGCCCAGCACCACGCTGGTGCGGCGGGGGTTGTAGTTCTGCACCACGGTGGTCACGGGGACATGGCGCTTTTCGGCTTCGGCCAGCAGAGCACGGACAAAGTTTTTCGCCCCGGGCAGAACCGGCTGGGCTGTCACCACTACCACCATCACCTGCCCGGACACCACACCGCGCCGCAGCAGGCAGTGGCGGAGCAGGCCAGTGCCCTTGTCCTCATTATAAGGCTGGTAGCGGCAGGTGCTGGCCGCCGCCCGCACCGCCTGCATCACGGTGTCCAGCACTTCGTCCTGCAGCAGGCAGCTTTCCACGGGCAGCACTTTATGCGTACCTGCCGCATAGATGCCGGACACCAGTTTCCCGCCGGGGCCCGCTGCAAAGGTAGAGATCACCTTATTGCGGTAATGGCAGGGGTTTTCCGCGCCCCGGATGGGAGCCACCGGGCCGTATTTCCCCACCAGCTTACGGACAGCGGCTTCTTTTTGTTTGAGCTGCTCGGCATAATCCAGCCCCAGCATCGGACAGCCGCCGCACTTTTTTGCTTTCAATCTGCACTCCATCGTATATCCTTCCGCCACTTGACAAAACAAAAAAAAATCACTATACTACAAATAGAAAAGGCACTGCGACAAGCGGTTAGCCCTGAAGGGTTTTAGCTATCTATTTGCATAGAAAACCGTCACCGGCCAGGGTGGCGGTTTTCGCTTTTCACCTTGATGGTAAATACCAGTCCAAAAATATGGAACGTCAAAGTAATCGGCATTGCTCTCACCTCCTTCCGGAAGTGTGGGCTCCCCGCCTGCCGTTATGTGCAGTACCTTTTCGCATTTGATTTTAACACATCTTTCGACCGAATGCAACGAAAAAGCTCCCGTAATGGGAGCTTTTTCGTTTTCCGTCACCCATAGGGATCGTACAGGTCATATTCTTCTGCCTCCTGATGCTGCTCCTCCAGCACCCGGATGGCCTGTTCCAGCTGGCTTTGAGAAGCACCGCTCTCACTGGCAAGGGCGCGGACCGCTTCGGGCAGGCTGCCGCCGAACAGGGTGTCCATCCGCTGGCGCATGGCCGCAACGCAATAGGCCCGGCGGGTGACCGTGGGCAGATAGGTGTTCTGGCTCCCCGACTTGCCGCCCTTGACCCAGCCCTTTTCCTCCAGACGGTACAAAAAGTTGAGCACCGTAGCCGGAGCCCAGCCGGTGGCGGTCAGCTTTTCGCTGATGTCCCGCCGGGTGGCCGGGGCGGGACAGTCCCAGAGCGCCAGCAGCACCTGCTCCTCGGCGGCAGAGAGTGGTTTCAGTCTGTCTGAAAGTCCGTACACCGGTTTCACCTCCGATTTTTTGCTTTTACATTTGTCTTATTTTAGCACGATTATACCACACCCGGCACAAACAGGCAAGCGTTAAAAGTGAGGAGCCATGCGGTAAAACCAGCATTTTTTTACATTTGTCTTAAAATGTGTTCTTTCTTCATGGACAGTTGTGTGTTTTGTGCGCTCAAGGCAGGCAGAGCAGTCCCATCTTTGTGCAAAGATGCTCTTGTTTTTGCACCCCCGGAACCGGTATACTACGGACAAATCAAGCACACACCTGCCGCAGATGAGAGCGGCGGTACGGATAGGAAAGGGAGAGTTCCATATGGCACGAGTATACAACTTCAGCGCAGGCCCCAGCATGTTACCGGAAAAGGTACTTCGTCAGGCACAGGCAGAGCTGCTGGAATACGGCGATTCCGGCCAGAGCGTGATGGAGATGAGCCACCGCAGCAAGTGGTTCGATGCCATCATCACTGAGACCGAAGCCACCCTGCGCCGGGTGATGAACATCCCTGACAACTACAAGGTCGGTTTCTTCCAGGGCGGTGCCACCCAGCAGTTTGCCATGGTGCCCCTGAACTTTATGACCACAGGCAAGGCCGATTATCTGGTCACCGGCAATTTCTCGAACCTGGCTGCCAAGGAGGCCGCCAAGTTCGGCGAGGTAAAGATCGTTGCTTCCAGCAAGGATAAGAACTTCACCTACATCCCCGATGTCAACGCCATCGACTACGACAAGGACGCAAGCTACATCCACATCTGCCAGAACAACACCATCTTCGGCACCCAGTACGTTGATGTACCTCAGGTGGAGGGTGTGCCGCTGGTGGCGGACATGAGCTCGATGATCCTCTCCAAACCTGTGGACGTGAGCAAGTATGGCTGCATCTACTTTGGCGTGCAGAAGAACGTAGCCCCCGCCGGCATGGCCATTGCCATTGTCCGGGACGACCTGCTGGGCCACGCCGCTGACACCGTGCCCACCATGATGAACTACACCACCCTGCTGGCCAAGGACAGCATGTACAACACGCCCCCCTGCTGGTGCATCTACATGACCGGTCTGGTGCTCAAGTATCTGGAAAACGACATCGGTGGTCTGGAAAACATGCAGAAGATCAACGAAGCCAAGGCCAGGATCCTGTATGATTATCTGGACGGTCAGGAGTTCTTCCACAACCCTGTGGAGCACCGCTACCGCAGCACGATGAATGTCACCTTTACCAGCCCTGACCCTGACATGGACAAGAAGTTCTGCGCCGAAGCCGCCGAAGCCGGTTTTGTCAACCTGAAGGGCCACCGTCTGGTGGGCGGTATGCGCGCTTCCATTTATAATGCAATGCCCACCGAAGGTGTAGAGAAGCTGGTGGACTTCATGGAGAAATTCCGCAAGGCAAATGCCTGATTTGTGTATAGGAGATAGGAAAGTATGTTTACGATCAAGACCCTGAACGCCATCAGCCCGGTGGGCCTGGCAAAGCTGAACAAGAACCTGTTTGATGTTTCGGTGGACACCGATGTCCCCGATGGCATTCTGGTGCGCAGCGCCGACCTGCTGAACACCACCTTCAACGACAACCTGCTGGCCATTGCCCGTGCCGGTGCCGGTGTGAATAACATCCCGCTGGATCGCTGCTCGGAGCAGGGCATCGTGGTGTTCAATACCCCCGGTGCCAACGCCAACGCCGTGGCTGAGCTGGTCATTGGGATGCTGATCGCAGGCAGCCGCAATGTGGCCGCCGCCGCCCAGTGGTGCCAGGGCCTGACCGGCGACCCCGCCATGGCCAAGACCGTGGAAAAGGGCAAGAAAAAGTTTGTGGGCAACGAGATCAAGGGCAAGACGCTGGGTGTCATCGGTCTGGGTGCCATCGGCTCCCGGGTGGCCAACTGCGCCATTGAGCTGGGCATGGAGGTCTACGGCTACGACCCCTACATCTCCATTGATGCCGCCTGGAACCTTTCCAGCCAGGTCCACCACTGCGTGAACCTGAACGACATGCTCCCTCTGTGCGACTACATCACCATCCATGTTCCCTACCTGCCCACCACCAAGGATACCATCAACACCCAGACCCTGGCCCTGTGCAAGGACGGCGTGAAGATCCTGAACTACGCCCGCGGTGAGCTGGTGAACACCGCAGCCCTGCTGGAGGCCATGGAGACGGGCAAGGTCTCCGGCTACATGACCGATTTCCCCACTGAGGCCATTCTGGGCAAGCCCGGCATTGTCTGCACCCCGCATCTGGGTGCTTCCACGCCGGAAGCCGAGGACAACTGTGCCGCAATGGCCGCGCAGGAGATCAGCGATTACCTCAAGAACGGCAACATCACCCACTCGGTGAACATGCCCGAGGTGCATCAGCCCCGTGCAGGCGGCAAGCGCATCTGCATCATCCACAAGAACGAGCCCGGCATGATCAGCCAGATCACCGCCCTGACCACCGAAGCGGGTCTGAACATTGAAAACATGGTAAACAAAAGCAAAAAGAACATGGCTTACACCATGCTGGACGCGACCGGTGCCGTGGACGGCAGGCTGGCTGAGAAGCTGGCCGCTATCCCTGCCGTTATCCGGGTGCGCATCCTGTAACACTGCCAACCCTTAGCTTTCCCCTCGCCCCATCTGTTCATGGGCGGGGGGATTTTTTGGTACAGCGTACTGTCGGGCCAGCGGGGTATTCCCCCGCAAGTGATACGGGGCATTCCATCCCCCGCCCAACTGCCTACGGCAGTCGGGTCCCACCCTCCGGACACTTGCTTGGGGAACACCCCGCCGTCCCTCCAGGCAGGTCTGCTGATATAAAAATCCCCCCTGCCGTTATACAGCAGAGGGGAGAAAGAAGATCAGAGTGTTTACAGCTTCTTGCCGGTCAGGAGCTCATAAGCTTCCTCATACTTGGCAATGGTCTTGTCGATGACATCCTGAGGCAGATCGTAGTTGCTGTCGGGGTTGGCCTTGAGCCAGTTGCGGACGAACTGCTTATCGAAAGAGGGCTGACCGTGGCCGGCCTCATAGCCCTCCAGCGGCCAGAAGCGGCTGGAATCGGGGGTGAGCATCTCATCGCCCAGCACCACGTTGCCGTTCTCATCCAGACCAAACTCGAACTTGGTGTCGGCAATGATGATGCCGCGGCTCAGAGCATACGCGGCGCACTTCTTGTACAGGGCAATGGTGTAGTCCCGCAGCTTGGTGGCGTAGTCCTTGCCGTGGCCGGGGAACTGCTTTTCCAGCACCTCAATGCTCTTTTCGTAGCTGATGTTCTCATCGTGGTCGCCGATCTCAGCCTTGGTGGAAGGAGTGTAGATGGGCTCGGGCAGCTGCTGGGATTCCTGCAGGCCCTCGGGCAGGCGGATGCCGCAGACGGTGCCGTTCTGCTGGTAGCTGGCCCAGCCGCTGCCGGTGATGTAACCGCGCACGATGCACTCGATGGGCAGCATGTTCAGCTTGCGGCACTTCATGCTCCGGCCCTCAAAGGCAGGCGTGCGGAAGAACTCGGGCATATCGGCGGTATCCACGCTCAGCATGTGGTTGGGCAGAACATCCTTGGTGTAGTCGAACCAGAATCTGCTCATCTGGGTCAGCACCTTGCCCTTGTTGGTCACTTTATTTTTCAGGATCACATCAAATGCAGAGATACGATCGGTGGCAACCATAATGAGGCTGTCGCCATTGTCATAGATCTCGCGGACTTTGCCTTCCTTGATGGGCTTGAATTCAGTCATAGCAAACACTCCATTTTTCCTGATAGCTCTTTCATCAACGTCCTCGCCCGCTCCGGCATTGCTAAGCAACGAAGGGCAGGGTGAGCCGTTTTCCGTTTACCTATTCAGTCTATCACACTTACTGTCCGTTTGGAAGAAACAGATTCCAAGGAAAATCACCCGCAATTTTCGATTTCTTCGTGAAAAGTGTCAAAAATCAGCAACATTTTTCGTCGAATTGACGGCTAAAGTCGTACTTTCCCGGTTGACAGCGGCTCAGAACATGGTATCATTGAAGTATCAGAATTCAACTGCATCAGGAGGTAAGACCTATGGGCAAATTCCCAAAAGACTTTTTGTGGGGCGGTGCCACTGCCGCCAACCAGTGCGAGGGCGCTTACAACGAGGGCGGGCGCGGCCTGTCCAGTGTGGACGTGGTTCCCTTTGGCCCCGACCGCTTCCCCGTGGCGCTGGGCCAGCTGAAGATGCTGGACTGCGATGCCGAGCACTTCTACCCCTCCCACGAAGCCATTGACATGTACCACCACTTCAAAGAGGACATCAAGCTCTTTGCCGAGATGGGCTTCCGCTGCTACCGCCTGTCCATTGCCTGGACCCGCATCCTGCCCAACGGCGATGACGCGCAGCCCAACGAAGAGGGTCTGCGCTTCTATGAGGAGCTCTTTGATGAGTGCCACAAGTACGGCATTGAGCCGCTGGTGACCCTGTGCCACTTTGATACCCCCATTGCCCTGATCAAAAAGTACGGCGGCTGGAAAGACCGCCGGATGGTGGATGCCTACGCTCACTACTGTGAGGTGCTGTTCCAGCGCTTCCGGGGCAAAGTCAAGTACTGGCTGACCTTCAACGAGATCAACATGCTGCTCCACATGCCCTTTATGGGAGCCGGTCTGCTCTTTGCGCCCGGCGAGAACGTGCAGCAGGTCAAGTATCAGGCCGCTCACCACGAACTGGTGGCCAGCGCAAAGGCCGTCAAGCTGGCCCATGCCATCATGCCCGATGCCATGGTGGGCTGTATGCTGGCCGCCGGTCAGTTCTACCCCCGCACCTGCGCCCCTGCCGATGTGCAGGCCGCTGCCGAGGCTGACCGCGACAACTACTTCTTTATTGATGTCCAGTCCCGCGGCGAATACCCTGTCTGGGCCAAAAAGCGGATGGAACGTGCAGGCGTTGCCCTGCAGATGGAGCCGGGCGACGAGCAGCTGCTGAAAGAGGGCACGGTGGACTTCATCTCCTTCAGCTACTATTCCAGCCGCTGCACCACTGTGGACCCCGAACTGATGAACAAGGCCAGCGGCAATGCCATCATGGATGCCGTCAAGAACCCCTACCTCAAGGCCAGCGATTGGGGCTGGGCCATCGACCCGGTGGGCCTGCGCATCACCATGAACAGCCTGTATGACCGCTACCAGAAACCGCTCTTCATCGTGGAGAACGGTCTGGGTGCGGTGGACAAGGTGGAAGCAGATGGTTCCATCCACGACACCTACCGCATCGACTACCTGCGGGCCCACATTGAGCAGATGGAAAAGGCCATCAACGAGGACGGCCTGCCCCTGCTGGGCTACACCACCTGGGGCCCCATCGACCTGGTCAGTGCTTCCACCGGCGAGATGAAGAAGCGGTACGGCTTCATCTATGTGGACAAGGACAACGAAGGCAAGGGCACGCTGGCCCGCAGCCGGAAGGACAGCTTCTACTGGTATAAAAAGGTCATTGCCTCCGACGGCGAAGATCTGGCCTGAGCCAACTGTGAGGAAAGGAATCATAACACAAGATGACGACACCCCAAATCATTGCGCACCGCGGTGCATCCTATCTGGCCCCTGAGAACACGCTGGTCGCCTTCCGCAAGGCGATGGAGATCGGCGCGGACGGCGTGGAAATGGATGTACAGAAGACCTACGACAACGAGCTGGTCATCCACCACGACTATATGGTGGACATGCACACCGACATCTCCGGCCAGATCTACGACCTGACCATGGGCGAGCTGAAGGCTCTGGATTTCGGCAGCTGGAAAGATGCCATCTACGCCAACGAGAGGATCGCCACGCTGCAGGAAGCGCTGGAGCTCTGCGCCGGCATGGAGGGCACGCAGGTGCAGCTGGAACTGAAAAGTCCACTGGAGGACGACCCCGACTTTGTGCCCCGGGTGCTGGATGCGGTCCGCGCCGCCGGGCTCACCGACCGGCTCACCCTCATCTCCTTCCACCACTCCCAGCTGCGTCAGGCAAAGCAGCTGATGCCTGAGCTGAAGGTAGGCGCGCTGACCTACGGCGCTTTCCTCAGCATGGTGTTGCCTCCGCCGGTGGTGTGGAAGGATCTGGGCCTTGTGAACAGCATGGATGAGCCCTTCAGCGAGGAAAACTGCATCGACCTGCGGAATAATCTCATCTACCGCACTGTGGCCGACAAGGTCGATATGCTCCGCGCCAACTTCCCCGGCGAGACCGTGGAGCAGGTCATCGGCCATCTGGAGGAGCAGGCGGATGTGGCTGCCTACATCAAAACGCTGGATTTCCCCGTGGATATCGTCAGCTGCGAGTACCACACCGCCTATTCCAACCCCGAGCTTGTGAACCAGCTCCACGCCATGGGCATCCAGGCCGCGTTCTGGACCGTGGACACCCAGGACGCTGTCCGTTCCCTGCTGCCCCTTGGCCCTGACTGCATCGTCACCAACCGGCCTGACCGCGTGCGGGAATGGGTGAATGCGGAAATGAGGAAATAAAAAGATCGCAAAACGTCCCCGTGCAGGATATCAAAACTGCACGGGGACGTTTTCTATGTCAGAATGCAAAAATCATTATGAAAACATACCGATCGTTTCTGCTTCTGCCGGTCTTACTGTCGGTATCTGAAATACAATGATTCCATAGGTCATTTCGTCGATCTGTACGCTCGCAAATCCGACCTGAACTTTTGCACTTTCAAACGTACACTCAGGCGGTTCTAACAGAGCCACATGATCGTTAATTTCTTCCAGAATCAACCGTCTTTTTATCGATTCAAAATACTCACTTTCATACGCAACGTTTTTGAAATATGAAACATAATAGGCATTCGTATCGCCGTTTTTCACCAGTTCCTGGCTCAACTCGTCTGACACGGTATCCAAATGCGCACCGCCTCGAATCGCAGTCCGAATACCGTTCATTTTTGCAACGTTTTCCGCCATCGCAGCCACTTCTCTGTTCGTTTCAAAGCGTTGGATCAGGCTATTTATCCCATAGAAATGATCATTCATCATGGCGACCAGTTCATCTTCCAGGATTATATTCTCTCTCGGTTCTTCCCTTATGACTACTTCGCGCACTGTCTCAACTTCCCGAACCACTTCCACAACCTTTTCAGGCGTACAACTCGTCAGACAAAGCGCAATCAGGATGCTGGCAAAAATCGTTGTAGTACATTTCGACATCTGTTTCATCATAGTCTTCTCCTGTCACCGGCATTTCCAATCTAACGAAACGGCTTCTCCAAGGGGATGCTATATGCTCATAATACCGGTTATTTTGTCGATTTGTCAACGACCAGATCGTTTCAGACATCATTTTCTCTTTTTCGACAGGAAAAAGCTCACGATAATATCGTGATTGCACAAAAAAACGCCTCAAAAATTTTAATAAGATGCTCCTCTGCAATCCGTTCTGAACCGCCTAATGAAACCATGTCTTTCCCCGCTCTCTCCAAAGTGAGAAAATAGTACCATAAAAATGTATTTTTGAGAGCAGTCTGAAAAATACAGAGACGCAGCAAGCAGAACTCCATGGAGAAGCAGCCCTCCAACCGTGCAGAAAACCAGATACGTCCCTTTACTGTCGGCAGAAAGAACTGGCTGTTCAGCGACACGCCTGCCGATGCAAAGGCCAGCGCGGTGATCTGCAGCATTGTGGAAACTGCAAAGGCAAACAGCCTTGCGCCCAGAGATTATATCCAGCTTTCCGTATTCTGACATAACAAAGTTCCCCCGTGCAGCTTTGTTATGGTCTATTAACGGTTAATTACAAATTTTCTTTGGTGCGCTCGAGGGAACTCGAATCCCTGGCCATCTGATTAAAAGAGAGTAATTCTCAGGATAACTTCGTCTTTATATTCATCAAATTTACCGATAACGCGTTATTTTCGCCCTATTCAGTTACAGACTACTCTGCATTGTTTCTGTGCATTGTCGCATTTTTGTCGCGCATTTTTACAATACTATAAATAGGACTTCATTTATTTCCCAGCTTACAGTTCCTTAGCAGATTTTTCTCGTAGGATATATAATAATTTTCAATTTCGATTGTGCTGTAATTGGACAGATCTCATATGGAAAGATTTCCATTGTCGCGCAAAAAGTTACTGGCTCAGATACTAAATTTCTCCGGACGTGATTTTGAGCCATGGTGTGGGAAATGTAGTCATTTATGTTTGATATAGAACAATTCTATTCATTCCGAGTCACATCAATTACCATTTATATAAGAAAACCGCGTGAACTGCCAGAGCTATAACTCTACGCTCCGACTGATCCACACTGTGAAGGGGGTGCGGACAAAATCTTGGACTTTAGATAGAGCAGGAGGGAAGCAATGTTCAGCTATGAGGATCGAATAAAAGCAGTGAAGCTGTATGCGAACCTAGTTAATCAAATGCTGGAAAATGCATTACTCTTACTGGAACCTGGCGAACATCCTATCATTCATTCGGATCGTGGATGTCATTATCGTTGGCCTGACTGGATTCATATGGTAGTCCAAGCCGGCTTGGTCCGCTCTATGTCCAGGAATGGATGTTCGCCAGATAATTCTGCTTGTGAGGGCTTTTTCGGCCGTCTGAAGAACGAAATGTTCTATGGCCGATCATGGCTGGGGGTAAGTCTTGACCGATTTATGGAGATACTGGATAACTATTTACATTGGTATAATGAAAAACGGATAAAGCTCACATTGGGTGGGTTAAGTCCGGTAGAATACCGACAAAGCCTCGGACTATTATAGAATTTGGTCCAAGATTTTGTCCGCACCCCCTTCACTCTTGCTTCTCCATGGAGTCCTCCTTGCTTCGTCTCTGTATTTTTCAGACTGCTCTCAAAAATACATTTTTTCCATGGTACTATTTTCGCACTTTGGAGAGACCGGGGAAAGACATGGGTTCATTAGGCGGGTATGCTCAAGCAGCGTCAATGCACAAATTGGTCTTTATAATCTTTGCAGTCTTGCGTGACCAGAAGCCCTTCGAGCTGAAAACACCAGAGCAGCATGCTGTTGAACAGGGATTTGTTAAAGCAGCCTGAAGTTTTGAGAGATTCGAGTCCTGAAACAAACACAGGACCTTATTTGGTATGCGAAAAACTCAAATTCGGCACCTTCCACTGCCCTTGTTCTTTACTTGGTGTAAGCGATGGCAGAGTTATAAACGGTGAATACCGAATATAAACCGTTCGATTTTGTTCTTATTGGCCACATATGCTATTGACTTTGCATAATTGGTCTACAACAGGATTCAGACGACGTACTACACCCTTTTTATTGTTAATTTCTTGACCATCTTTAAGAATGACTCTAACTCATTTTTGAAAAGGACTACAATTATCACAAGAAACAACACTTGAATTACGATGGATTTTACTCCCACAGCTGCAACCATCATCTGCGCAACTAAAAGTATATAAACTGTAATATCTCGGTTCCACTTGATATTCATTCGTACATGTTTGCGAAGTATAATATGCCGCATAATCAAAACTGTTGCATAGCCCAGCATCGTGGCAAGTGCCGCACCATATGCTCCCATAAAATGAATCAGCACCACATTGCAAACTGTATTGATAGCTGCTCCAACGATTGTAGATATCGAAAGCGTCTTTGTATCCTTTACTGCTGTAAAAATACTTCCAATAAACAAGGCCATTGCATTGAACACGACAGAAATCAGCAAAGGTGGAACATACTTCCAAGCCAAGAAGAACTCATTGGAATACAAAAACCTAGCGACTGGAATATTCATAATCATGATTCCAGAACAAATTGCAGTCATCGCAAAGTTCATCATGTTATACATTCCACTGATAAAGCCATCCGAGTCATTCTTATCAAATTCCTTTATTGCCGAGATAGACCAAGCCTGCGCAAAGATATTCTGAAACATCGACAAAATATTAGGGATTTTATAGGAAATCGCATAGAGACCACTTACGGCAACGCCAGACATCCATGTTAGAATATATCTATCAGATGCATTATTGATCCACCATGCAATCACACTAAATATCAATGGGAAGCTAAACTGGATCATATCAGCCTTCACACTTTTTGGCACATCAAATTCTATGTATTGATACAATTTTGCTCCTATAAAGCACCAAATCAATGCCACAGCGCTTCCGAGCGAATTTGCAATCAAGTACCCGGTAAGTCCCCAATGAAAAACTGCCAAGAATAGTATATTAGAGGAAAGTGTTACTACCGAGTTTAATATACTTCCCATAACCATTACATTAACTTTATCAATGCCTCTGCAAAACAGCGATACTGTATTACTCACTGCCGACGTAAAATACATGATCACCAAAAAAATCAAATAACAGTTTTCAAGTCCCGGAATATTTAAGAAGAAAATTGCCGTTGCTCCAATACATACTAGTAAAGTTCCGCTTAAAATAACATGAACTGCTACCGAAAACACATCTTTTTTATTGTATTTATCATCCAAGGCAAAACGCATAACTGCATCTTGAATATCCAGTGTAAATACAGGGAGCAGCAGCGACACCGTCGTAGTTATCAGATCAGATATGCCATACTCTGCTGTCGTCAAGTAGCTCGTATAAAGGGGAATTAAAATTATCGATAGGATTTTAGGTACAAATCCGCTGATTGAAAACAGCAAAACATTTTTTGCCAGGTAAGAGTGTTTGCTATTCATTTCTTATTTCCTTTTTAGAATTCTCTTTGCAGAAGCGACCATCTTACCACGCATTTCAGCATGGTCATAATATGTGCAGTATTTTTTTCTTAAAGAATGCAAATCTGTTTGTCCATCTTTCAGTTCCTTAATGAGATTTTCACGAACCAACGGGCGCTGAGGATTATATGGATATTGAACCGTCCAGTACTCATTCAAATCTTGCGTTTCTACTTGGCAAATTTGCTTCTGACTCAAATCCGCAATTGCCGCCTCACCCTGTAAGGTATTCGCAATTACCATCGAAACGCCTTCTTTGTCATTTTTAAAGCGCGTTCCCCAGTAATCTCCAATTCGAATATATGCTGCTGAACGTTCTCTATATGGGCAGTCCGAGCAAGATTCCATATAACAGAGACCACGGCGGAAGAAAGCATAAAAATCATCCTTATGCTCTTCCTTTTTATAGGTATGACCATTACCGGTCAGCAGCAGCAGCCGCCGCCACTCCCTTTCTTTACTGCGGAATAAAACGATTGGATGTGCCCCCGTATGATGTTTCTCATCAATATCTTTTAAATATTTAGCCCACAGGTAAGCACTTGGCACGCCATGACAGATCAGGTCTACGATTATTGCTTGGTCGCGCAGACCTTTCTTTCGGAGCAGCTTATCCGCAGCAGCAGTCTGACAAGGCGTCCCAAAGAAGACCACTTTTCCCCGTCTTGCTTTTTCTACAAGATGAAGCATTGCTTCTGCAGACTTGCTCTGAATGTACTTTGATCCCTGCAGTTGAGAAATATCTTGCTTTTTATCCGGAGTAATCCAAACATGAATCGCAGAATTTGTCTCCGTATCGTATGTACATCCGCACACCGCATAGCCCTGTTCTGCCAGATTCCTCGCAAGCTCATAGCCTACCCCACCGGAGGAGGATTTTTTTAAAACATTTTCCGAACGGCTTTTGACGGAATACATTCTCCATGCCGTTTTCACATTTGGCGCAACTATATCTGTCATAGGGCAAACAGTCTTACATTGCCCACAGCCAACACACTTGTTCGTATCGATGAAACAGCGTTCAAACCCCTCGCTATCTTTAGCGATGGATATTGCTTTTTTTGTACACACTGTGGCACATGCTCCACATCCACAGCATCGGTCTGTGATTTTATACAGAGAGCGCTTTACAGCATGCTCACATAGGGCCTCGTTCAAAGCGTCCTGTAAGTATTTCATCGAATCGCTTCTCAGCATTTTAAGCAGCCTGTTTGCCGCAGAAAAATCACAGTTTATTGCAGTATGCTCTGCGCATTTTGCCTGCACATCTGTCAGGCGAGACTCCAGCTGAAGACTCTTTAACAACCCCAAAATTCTGCTGTTTTGATTTTTAGGGTCGTTATCAGAAAAGCGTTTAAAAACGGAGAATGGAATATTATAATTGATTGAAAATGCCATTCCATGGTAAGAATCGGTACAAACATAGTCTGCATTTTTTATCAGAGATACAAACTCACTCGGTCCCACTTCAAATGGTACCGCATTACCACTTTTCTTTTCCCAAACTTTCTGAGGTATTATATAAAAAGGAATGCCCATTTTTTTAGACAATGTTTGTACATACCCCATATACTTTCTTGACTCCCCAAGGAAGTAGCAAAGAATATAGTGCTCGTCTGGAAAATTTTCTGCACCTTGGATGTCTGCGTAGGAATCCCACTCTCCACTGTTCAATAAAAGCGTTGGGTCAAGAACCACTTTAGCATCTTTACCAGTCAACTCTTTAATCAGATCTGCGCCCTGCCGTTCTCTGACAGATAGGTGCTCAAATCTGGAAATGTCTTGAGCCATCCGCTCCCGAATGATGTCATTTTCGATTTTCAGGAGTCCTATACTAGGGGCGTAAGCGACCATTTTCTTTGTGTCTTCTACAAAATCCAGGAAATACTTGCTGTCGTAACAAATTGGTGCCCAAATTTGATCGCTTCCGCAGACAAATGCGTCATATTTTTTGTTCAAGTCATGCAACTCCGGGTACGAATTACATCTTTCCGTGCAGGTAACCCGCTCTTTTAAATAATTTTCAAAGCAGTCACTTTGTTCCGCTGAGGTATACATTGGAGTTAATTTTGCTTTGACTTTATTTACTAACCTTTCGGAAAAGCTTCTTTTTATACTTTCGAGAACATTCCCTTTTGGTTCATAATTAATAAAATCCGGCTTATAACCACTGTTTTTTATCACATAATACAGTGCGCTTGCTTGTAATGCTGAACCATAATTCTGGTAACTATACCAAGTCATTATTGCAACTTTTTGATTTTCCACTGTAACCTTCATTTCTTTTCGTGCTTATTCCATACACAAAATATCCGCAATCCGCTCGCAGGCATGACCATCACCATAGGGGTTGCTTGCTTTGCTCATTGCTTCATACTCATCTTTATCAGACAACAAACGGCTGAATTCCTTATAAATAGTTTCCTCTTCCGTGCCAACCAGCTTCAGTGTACCTGCGGCAATACCTTCCGGGCGCTCCGTAGTATCACGCATCACGAGAACAGGCTTGCCCAGAGAAGGAGCCTCTTCCTGGATGCCACCGGAATCTGTCAAAATCAAGTAGCTGCGGCTCAAGAAGTTGTGGAAGTCCAACACGTCCAGCGGCTCAATAATATGGATTCGGTCGTCATCCCCCAAATACTCTTGCGCAATTTCACGCACCACCGGGTTCATGTGAATGGGATAAATTGCCTTCACGTCCGGATGCTCGTCCATCACGCGACGGATTGCCTTAAACATATGCCGCATCGGCTCACCCAGATTCTCTCGGCGGTGGGCTGTAATCATGATCAGACGGCTGTCTTTCGCCCAATCCAGTTCGGGGTGCGTATAATCTGCCCGCACCGTTGTTTTCAATGCATCAATGGCAGTGTTTCCTGTCACATAGATACTTTCGGGGTTCTTGCCCTCTTTTAGCAGATTCTGCTTCGACAACTCTGTCGGAGCAAAATTGTACTGGCTGATGATGGACACTGCCTGGCGGTTGAACTCTTCCGGATAGGGGCTGTAAATATTGTAAGTACGCAGACCTGCCTCCACATGACCTACAGGAATTTGCAAATAGAAGCAGGCCAGTGCCGTCACAAAAGTTGTGGACGTATCTCCATGCACCAGCACGGCATCTGGCTTCACTTCTTCCAGAACGGTTTTGATACGCTCAAGGATATTGACCGTCACATCAAACAGGGTCTGCTTGTCCTTCATAATGGACAAATCGTAATCCGGAACGACCGAGAACGCTTCCAGCACTTGATCCAGCATCTGGCGATGCTGACCTGTTACGCAAACAACAGTTTCAATACTTTTACGTTTCTTTAACTCATTAACCAATGGGCACATTTTGATTGCTTCCGGGCGAGTTCCGAAGACTAGCATTATTTTTTTCATTGTCAAACATCCTCCAAATTCAAGTCTGTTGACGAAGCCATTTAACAGTTCTTTTCACTGCATTCATAATACCCTGAAATTTCAATTCAGCGACAAAAGCGGAGACATGCGTCAAAAACTTATTAGAAAACGCAGGAAATAATTCCATCATTTTTCTCGAAATAGCCGTTTGATATATTTCCTGATCAGAGCGCCAAGAACCATTAAAATGATGAATCGTTAGAGTGTTTCTCGTGAGTTCTGTCTTTCCAGTTTCAAAGCTCTTCGGACAAAGATAATCTTTGGGTAACAACGTAAACGTATTGATTGTCTGCATTGTATTGTCAGGTATAAAACCATACTTCAAACAGGTGTTTGTAATGCGCACAACATTTGTTGTTTTGTCCAGTGTTCCATCCGGAAGGATAAAATGGGCCATCTGATACTCATCCAGAAATTCCTTAAACATCGGATTTCCCTTTTCGCATGCCATCAAGCCCGTTGGAATCATTGTGTTCGATTCAAAACCGGAAACAGCGTGGTATTGCAGCAGACTGTCCAGCGGCTTTACAACCTCAACATCAGTATCCATGTAGATACCGCCTTCTGTTACCATTGCATACAGTCTTGCAACGTCGCTTACAAATGCCCACTTTTTTGCTTCGTAGGCTTCCCGGACATAATCGCAACAGTTCAGGTCAAAGTTGCTTTCATTCCACTCTTTGATTTCATAGTCAGGACAGTATTTTTTCCAGGATGCAATACATTTTTGTGCCAGCTCCGGCAGAGGATTTCCGCCGAACCAGCAGTAATGGATAATTTTTGGAATCATAACAAATCTTTCTTTCTATATTTGTTTTCGTTCAGTAATCGTTCTATTTTACTACGAGTGGCTTCCCAATGGAGAATATGATTTAGGCTTTTTCCTGTCAATTTATAGAATAAAAATTGGGATTTTAGCTTTAGGGAGCCATTATTCAGCAAAACATCATGTAGGGAATAATCTTCCAATTTCCGCTGACACTCTCTGTTTCCTTCCGCAGCTTCGTTCACAAGAAGAACCAGATACGGCCGCAATGACATTCGGTATAATTCATATTCTTGATGCTGTCTAAAAAAATCCAGTCTTTCCTCTAACGCTTGAATCGCATCGTTCACTTTTTTTGCGTTTCTGCTTTTAGTAATACTACTCGTGTTGCCTTGGTAGTACCCATAAATTTTCTTGTTGCCGACTACGGTTTTTGAAGATTCATAAAAGATTTTATACATAACTGCTTCATCCTCATGGTATCTTCCAATCGGGAACGGATTTTGTTCTAAAAGACATCTTTTATACAGCTTTGCACAAGCAACCGTCATTTGAATCGATTTGAATTTCAGCATTTCACAGCATGTCTGAACATTATCAAAGCACTGTATTTTTTCTTTTCCATGATTCAAGAAATTCTCTTTTTGATCGTATACTGAAGCTACATTTCCACACGATACATCTGCATCATTTTCGTTTAATAGCGTCCATAAATACTCAACATAATCACTGGAAATATAATCATCTGAATCAACAAATGTTACATACTTTCCTGATGCCTTTGCAACGCCAACATTCCGTGCATCGGAAAGACCGCCATTTTTTTTATGAATTACAACGATTCTAGAATCTTTCTCCGCCCATGCATCACATATCTTCCCACAGTTATCCGGGGAACCATCATCTACAAGAATGATTTCAATATTTGAATAGATTTGTCTTACAACACTTGCAATGCACTTCGTTAGATATGCTTCAACATTATAAATGGGAATTATAATTGAGATTAGCGGCTCCTTCTCCACTTGCACTTGGTCCTCCTCTTTTATATTTCAAAAACAAATGTATAGTTCTTCATGAAAAATGCGTTTCCATTTAGGAATCGGATAAAAATGACTACAAAAATTCCAAAGCATATAACTGCTGCAATCTTTCGGTTCTTTGAATCGAACAATTCCGGAAATTTAGCGATTGAATAATGATTTGCTATTACAAAATATTCCGTCATTCGTACAACAAGTGCTTGTGGAATGGAACCAGTCAAAAAACAGGCTGCACCAATATAAAGATACTCTCTCTGTTCCGGAGTACTGTGTTTTCGGTATTCTAGATACAGAAGAATTAAAAAGCACCCTCTCAATGCGAAATTGATGACATTCGAACTCTCACCAGTACTTTCCAGATACATTCCATACCGTGGATCAAGTGCAGCCATAAAAGATAATATAAACGAGATGATTTTTGTTCCGGCAAAGAATAAAATTGTTCCCAGAAGCAGCGCCCCGGAGACAACTTTTTTGATTGGGAACCTTTTTATGATTTCCAATGCAAGAACGACAGCGATTGCAATATAGGCTGAGGTGTGCAGTAACGTTGCTGCATATAAAATAAGAATTTTCTTCAACCATTCATGTTTTTTGAATGGATGCTCCAGAACGTACCAAACCAGCAAATCTGCAAGATTCTGCCGAAGCAGGACACAAAAAAACCATACCATCTGTTGCGACAGGTAGGCAAACATGAACAGCGATTTTTCCTGCACAGTGAGTTCCATATCATGGAGAATCATAGCCAGAAGGAGAAAGCTCAGTGTCACATAAAAGACCTGAAATACGATGTAATTAACTGCAAAGGTTTTGATGAAGGAAGCAAGCAATGTGAAAAGCCAGCCGAAACCCCACCCAGCCTGAATATCTCGTTGAAACACAAACGGATTGAACTCAAACTGTGATAATTTTGGAACAGTAGTATAAAACCACTCTTGGTATACATAGGCATCACTGCCGCCAAGATTTACATTGCGGAATGCCATCACAAACCACAGCATGAAAAATGCTATCCCAAACAGGATTTTTGACTGTTTCGGCTTGCACCATGCGGAAAGAAACAGTACCGTATCAATGACCAGAAAATAAACCACCGTACACCCTCATGATTTCAGATATTTTTTCTTCCAATAAAAGTACAACATCCAACCGGGGATCGCTGTCAGAGTCATCCCGACGGGTCTGCCGCTTGTTGATAGTGCTTTTGCAAACGAATAGCCGGCGCACCTTGCGTACACCCAATAGAGCAGCATCTCTTTAACCCGGACTTTCAGGCAGACTTCATCGTTCAGGTAGCTGCGGCAGTCATCCATCATTCCAAGGGGGCTTTTCATTCGCAATGCACGGCCGCTTTTTGTCAGTCCGCCTTCCAGATATTCGCAGATGTAAATGGTTTTATTGCGATACACCGTCTTGTAGTTCAGGGCCATCGTATTCCAAAGCCAGCTTTCCGCCATAAAGCGCTCGTTCGGGTAAACAGGGAAGGGATATTTCTTGAACAGGTCAGCCCGCACGATTTCGCAATGATCGCCCCTGATGCCCTGATTTACCCGGTAATGAAGATGATCAGCTACATAAAAATCTGCTGGGTTTGCAACACTTAAATGTGTGCCATCTTCCTTGCCTCTGAAATAGCTCATGCCACAAAGATCGGGTCGATTCCGATAATAGGACCATTCCTGCTCGACTGTTTCAACTGCATCCAGTGTCAGGTAATCGTCGCTGTCCAGAATGAGGACAACATCACCCTTGATATAAGGATGAGCTGCATTCAGAGCGGTATGCTTTCCGCCGTTTTCCTTTTTGTGGTATTCCCACTCAAACGGAAGATTCTGCTGCTTTAACGCTTCTATATACGCTTCGGTATCATCTGTGCTGCCATCATCGATAACAAGCCACTGGAAATCTGTTCTGGTCTGTCTGCAAAGGCTGTCGACAAGTTTGGGCAATGTATTGACGCGATTATAGGTCGGGGTCAGCACCGTTACCATCAGATAATCAGGCATTTCTGCTTCCCTCCAGAGTTGATTCATAAATGGACTTTATGGCTACGGTATAGCGCTGCATATCCGTATATTGCATGCTCTTTCCAACCGCATTTGCGGAACAGCGGCAATAAGCATTTTCATCCTGCAGCAGTTTCAGGATAGCGCTGCAGTACTCGTCGATCGTTTTGCAAACCGCTCCACAGGTTTCGTCCACAATATCTGCCAGCCCGCCGACACCGCTGCACACAACAGGCTTGCCAAGGCACATGCCTTCCACGGCGGCCAGACCAAAGCCTTCCCATGCAGAGGGCATTACCATAATTTTTCCTGCATTCAGATACGGATACGGATTACTCTGAAATCCCACAAGTTCGATGTTGTGTTCCAATTCATGCTCCTGAATGTAGTTTTTTACCTGCGGCGTCAGCTCTCCATCACCAATCATACGTGCAGTAATCTGTGGCCACTTCTCCCGGAGCCTCTGCACAATCTGGCAAAATAGGAGGGGGCACTTCTGATCGGTCATCCGCCCGAGAAAAACCAGATCGACCTGTGCACAATTGCACGTTTCCTGCGCCTTTTGCCAGACGTCGGCACAGTTTACCACATTGCCGACCACGGTATTTTTTTGTTTTAGAAGCCCCCGGAAGATATATTCCGCTTCAATGGAATTCGATACGCTGATTACATTTCGGATACGTGGCAGTGACAGTGCCAGCGCAACAGACTGCGGACAGACCTTCTTCAGCCAGAGCGGGTTGTTATGAAAATGTGCCACCACCGGAGTTTTTCCGGCCGCCCATGCGGCACAGGTCGCCATACTGAAATCATGTGCATGGATCAGGTTAGGCTTCAAGTCCCGGATTGCCCTCCGGACGGCACCGACAGAGGTGTTTTCCAGCGGATAAAACTTCTGACCTCTGGCTTCCACAACTTCACGGATCGGACCATCCGGGGAGGCATAGATCATCTCTGCTTCCGGGAAGAGCGACATAATCGTAAGCACTACATTCTCGGCACCAGAATAATTTGTGCTTTTCAATAAGTGAAGAACCCTCATTTTTCTTTCAGCCTCCCAGCAGTTCCGTATAGATCTTCTCTATCTGCTTACTGACGTTCCGTACATCGTACTGTTCCAATATCTTTTTGTTCCGGGTACACTCCTGCCCGACCTGAACACCATCCACAACATCGCACATCAGCTGACATAATGTGGTCTCATCCGATGGTTCAAACAGATACCGGCTGTCTGGCAGCAGGTCTACATTTCCACGGATGCGGCTTGCAATGCAGGGCAGACCCGCCGCCATGGCTTCCATCAGGGAGACAGACAGCCCTTCCCGGAAGGACGGAAAAACGAAACAGTCGCAGGCTCGCAGGATTTCGCTGACATCCGTTCGAAAGCCAAGAAAACGGACTCTGTCCGATACTCCAAGCTCTTCTGCCAGTTTCAAATGTTCCTGCTTCAGCTCTCCCTCTCCACAAATGAGGTAGTAGCTGTTTGCCATATCCGTCTTTACAAAAGCCCGAATCACAGTTCTATGATTTTTGTTTTCATTCAGCTCCCCAACGGACACAAACACAAACGCATCTTCCGGGATGCCCAGTTCTGCCCGCTTTGTGGCTCGATCCACCTGCACGGAAGAGATCTTCTTCACATCCACGCCGATTCCGGGTACATAGTACGCCTTGCCACGCAGGGGGAATTTCTGTGCGGCAGCGTAATCCTCCTGATTGATGGTGATCTGGGCATCGGTATAGCGGGCCAAAAAAGTCTCGGCGGTCTGGTAGATCAGCCGGTTTTTCAACGGACAGCCCTTGTAAAAGTGGAAGCCATGGGCCGTATAGAGCACCGGTGCCGTGTGTGTCGCATTGGCAGCCAGACGAGCCAGTGCACCTGCCATCGGAGTATGACAGTGAACTCCGGCAAACATCTCTGTCTGCATCAGATGCTTTAGTTGTTTGTATGCCTTGACATTTGCTAAAATGTTGTAAGGAGAACGGACAAAATCCACCTGGTGCAGAATGACACCATGTTCACGGATTACCTGAACTGCATCCGCATACATATCTTCATGCTCAAAATTCGTTGCATAATGGACCTCATATCCCATGCCCTGCAGCAACTTCACATCGTTCAACTCAAACTGCACCAGAAACCGGCTATAATGGGCTACAATTAAAATTTTTTTCATTTGTTTGTATCCCCCATCGCCGTAGTCTGACCCTCTGCCACACCCTCAGTGCTCTCCGGCATAAACAGGATCTTGATGGTTGCTAGCATGATCTTCAGATCCTCGATCAAGCTGGGATGGGCGATATACATCAGATCCATCTGCAGTTTATCGTAAGGAGTCGTATTGTACTTGCCGTACACCTGCGCGTAACCGGTCAAGCCAGCCTTGGCCTGAAGCCGCAGTGCAAACTCTGGCATCTCTTCGCAGTACTGGGCGGCAATCTCAGGGCGTTCCGGGCGCGGACCTACAATAGACAGATCACCTTTTAGAATATTCAGCAATTGAGGCAACTCATCCAGGCGGCAAGCGCGGATGATATGGCCGACCTTGGTAATGCGGTCATCCTTATCACCTGTAGAAAGGCGGGCTACACCGTCTTTTTCCGCATCAACTCGCATGGAACGGAACTTGAGGATTTCGAACTGCTTGCCGTCCTTTGTCAGCCGAACCTGCTTATAGAATGCAGGGCCCCCATCCGACTTGACTGCAATGGCTGTAGTCAGAAGCAACGGGCTGAGAATTACCAGTCCAGCCAACGAAACCACAATATCCATCAAACGCTTTACAAACAGATACTCCGGACTTGCCATGTAGCGGCCCACACGCAGCATGGGCAGATGGAACATATGCATCGGCTGGGCACCGCTCATAATCACATCGCCCACACGAGGGATCACGAACACATTGATACCCTGTCCCACACAGTATTTCAGGATGATATTGCGCTCATGGCTGTGGACACCGCTGATGAACACGCTCTGCATTCCATCCAGCAGGCTCAGGTCGTTCAGGCATTCCTCAACGTTCAAGGTCATCTTGACATCGTATTTTTTTGAAAGACCGTACTCATTGATGAGCTTTTCCAATCCATGACGAACATCATAAACGACTGCAGTCGGCTGGGCCTGGAATGTATTAAAGTACCATCCATGCGCCAACTTCGCCCAGATTGAGGCCATCAGAATCTGTCCGGCAATCGCTGCGATGCCCGGCAGAAGATTGCAGAGCCGCCGGGCCATCAGGCAGATGACAATGTACAGGATGCCATCGGTTGCCATGGCTGCCAGCACCTGCCCATAAATCAATTCTGAAATGCGCTGCAAAGACATCCAGAACGCATCGTAAACTTTTCCCAGCAGGAAGAACAGTACCGCAAATAGACCGATCATGGCCCAATTGCCCTTCCAGCCAAACTTTGCATAGACCTGATATGAATAGTACAATTCCCAACAAAGTGCAAATGGAATTGTAATCATTACCAGATCGATGATTTTTGCGATTTTCAACATCACATCATGCTGAAATTTTGACATAATACCCCAATAACTCCTTTAGCTTTTTTCATTTTTCACAACTTCTTTGACCCACTTTGAAGTAACTACTCCGGGTCAAACGACCGACTACACAAACCGCTACCTTCTCCCGTTTTATGGTCAGCTGAGACATTCAGATTTTCGCTTTTCCTCTTAGGCTCTTGTGCCAACTTCAGCCGGTCACTGGTGTCCGTTTTAAAGTCCGCAAACGCCTTGTCCGTATTCGGGTCATTGGAGTAGGCTTCGTACACCGCCACGTTTGGATTCACCCTAGCAAACCACTCCGGCACATGAGAGATCATTTCGTCCATGTGCTCCTTGTTGGCGCAGAACACGATGTACTTGCCGGATTTGTTTGTGATATGATGTTCGAAAACCTTATCTAATCCATCTGCCTGTTCCAAGGCACGGCGCAGGGCATCCAGATATTTTTGATTCGCATCCTGAATGCCGGGAGAGCGTAAATTGTCCACCCGCATCTGGTAGCGTGCCAAGTCTTTCTGGTACTGATAGACGGCGGTCACATAGTTCGGAGCAGGCAAAATACCCCTGACGACTGCTTCGCCAAGGGTCATTTCACTTGCAATATAACTTTCCAACTTGCCGGTGGGGTGGACAATAGCAGCCTTACCGTACTGCTCCATCATCCGGACTGCCGCATAATATGCTTTCTCGTTGTGCTCAAACAGACGCAATGCCACCTTGTTCACCCCTTTCCGCAGTAAGGGGGTATCCTTCACAGTGAAAATGGAGGATACCGTTCCTTTGACATCGTTGTCTAAAATCTCATCTTATTTTATCATGGTTATATCTGGGATTCAATAGAAATCATCATAAATGTATCACATTTGACCCTGAAAAAACATCGCGAAAGCCGGATTGTTTTTACTTTTTGCCCAGTTCTGTATAATAATTCCAGCTGTAAACGAAGATGGAGAAAATAAGGGGTCAGATGAGGGTCTAAACAGCAGGAGGAAACAGCGATGGCGCGACGGGGAGAAAGCATTCGCAAGCGCAAGGACGGTCGATGGGAAGGCTGCTATATCAAAGCGCGTACACAGGGAGGCAAAATCTAGTGGGACTACGTCTACGGAACGGCCTATGTGGAGGTCAAACGGGTGCTGATTCAAAGGAAAGCCGAGGCGGGCTTTTACAATCTGAATCGAACCGACCTGACCTTTGAAGCACTGGCCGTGGCATGGTTGCACTCTCTGCAGAACAGTATAAAAGAATCCACCTATGCATATTATTCGTACACATTGCACAAATATCTTCTTCCGGTTTTGAGCAAAGTGCCCGTCACATCCCTTGAGGAGAGCTTTCTGGAGCAGGCCATGCAGCAAATCATCGCACCCACAGATGCCGTACACAAGCCACTGGGGAACTCTTCTGCCCGGGAATGCCTCTCGATGCTGCGACGTATCTGCAAATATGCCGCTCATTTACGTCTGATTCGTCCAATGGAGCTGGAAGTTGCGCTGCCAAAAGCCATCGACAAAATTTCTGCGCCTCTCTCCCCAGCGGAACAGCAGCGACTTCATCAATATGTACAGGCGAACCCTACACCCCGCAAGATCGGCTTACTACTGGGGCTGGAATTGGGGCTTCGAATTGGTGAGATTTGCGGCCTGCAATGGGGTGTTTTTGACCTGAAACTCGGCACGCTGAATATCAATCGCACGGTCTGCAGAATTTCCTGTGGAAACGGCCATACAAAGGTGGTCATCCAGACGCCTAAAACCCGCACCTCCCGCCGGGAAATTCCACTCCCAAAGCAGCTGCTTATTATGCCAAAAAGCTGTGCGGAAGCGCCGGAAATGCTGCATGGTTCCTTTCCGGCAGCGAGTCCAAGCCCACCGAACCCCGCTGCTACCGGAAAAGCATCAAAGGAAATCACTCTAATTTCTCCATTACTCAAATGGAAGATACCGCTTTTTAGTATTCCTCTTTTTTTTGCAGAAGAGTACACAACTGCTTTATTTTATGCTAAAAGACCCCTGCCTACGCAAAGGCAGAGGTCCGATTTTTTCATAGTCTGGGGAGATAAAACAACTTTCCGATTTCACAGAATGCGCACGGCCTTCCAGATTTTTAACTACCCCCGGTCACCTGTCACCATAAGACCCGAATAAATGGAAATGCAAGAGGCTGCATTCCTTATCCGCCATCAGCACTTCAACAAGAACTTCATCAAAGGCACAACCTCGATCTTAACGTCAGAGTCATTGATGATTTTTTCTTCTTCATACGTCACGATCACATAACGGTGCATTTCTGTCGTGGTGGCTGCAAATTTTTTCAGATTTCCGACTTCGCGCTCATAGGCATCCCCCTGAATGGAATACATCACCTGAACGACCTGCCTTGCCGACGGAATATAAAAATCAATGTCGATTCCAGTCTTGGGAGATTTCAGATAAAATACGTCTTGCGGATGGTTCTGCGTCAGATAAACCGCAACCGCATTCTCCAACAGTGACGGCTTCTTATCATCCAAAAACAGGTTCAGCAAACCATTATCACTGAAATAGTACTTCGGGTTGCTTTCCTTCTCTGCAAATCTGGCGTAATAATTCTGAACGCTGAAGATCAGGTAAGCATCCTTTGCATACTGAATGTAGTCGATGATGCTTTCCTTTCCCACTGAAATACCGATGGATTTCAAAATACCATGCAGCTTTGTGTAGGAGATTTCGCTCTTAACAGATTCTGCCAGCTTCTTCATCAGAATTTTGATGGCATAGTCATTCCGAATACCATTCCGTGTAATGATGTCACCGAGAAGAACCTTCTGATAGACGCTGGAAATGTATTCACGCTTTGCCGTGTACTGAATCGCCTCCGGAAAGCCTCCATACTGCAAATATTCCGCGCAATAACTCCGGATGCGTCCATTTGCCTTGGTTTGGAGCAGTGCTCTGGTATCATGGGGAACATTCTGTGCAGTCAGGTATTCGTCAAAGTCATACGGAGTAACGTATTTCGTCAGATAGCGTCCGCCCAGTGTTGTAGAGATTTCTTGGCTTAACATGCTGGCATTACTTCCCGTCACATAGACGTGCTCCTTGGCATCTGCCATCCGACGGCAGAACTTTTCCCATCCCGGAACGATCTGAATCTCATCGAAAAAGAAGTAACCCCGTTCTGTGCTCAGTTCGCTTTGCACAGAGAGAATGTCATTAAAATCCTCTTTCTGGAACTCAGAGAGCCGCTCATCCTCAAAGTTGATGTAAATAATCTGTTCCCACGTAACTCCCTTTGCAACCAGGTCCTGTACAATTTTGAACAGCAATGTGGACTTTCCAGCCCGGCGCAGTCCAACCAGAACATAGTTGGCATTCGGTTCAAAGCTATACGATGGACGGGCTACAATGTCAGCATTTTGGATCAGTTCGTGCTGATCGTAGATAATATTCTTCAGCAGATCGTGGTTCATAGCAGTTCCTCCCTCCGCTTATGTTGTCTATTATATAAGACATTATATCACATTCCGTGTTCTACATACAAGACGATAAAAACGATTTTTTGCGTCATTTTTTGTCGTGTATTATATTATTTATATTACAAATTCTGACGCATCTCAATCAATTTCCAATACATTGTCTGATAATTTTCGCCGCGCCTTCTATCTCTGTCACTCACAATTTTGACTCCATACCCTTGAAGCCAGTCATTCAACTTTACTTGTCCTGGCATTCTATCGTAATAGCGTTCAATATATCCAAACTTTATAATTTCTGCTGTCATTTCTTCTGGATTCATCGGTTGATTCAAATGCGCATAGAGCCACTCTTCCAGATCCTTAAACCGATACGCTTTGATTGGCTGGTGCAGGTCGAACATCGCATACTTCATAAAAGCCTCCGGGTAGCTTTTCATCCCCATAATGTCATACAGCATCTCGAGATCATTCTTCACCTGCCTGACACCAAGCGGGTTCAGATGGTATCCTGTCACCACATTATGTTCCAGTATTTTGCTCTTATCGATGCGCTTCTGGATTACTTCCGGGGTGTCACTGTGCAGATACTTCTCAAATTCTTCTTCGCCTGCTATATACGCCTGTGCCGGTTGATATTTTGTCAGCAGCATATTTCGAAACTTTTTCAGGCCGCTGTTTGTGCCCCAGTACCAGTCAAGGCCATAGTCCCGAAAGTAAACAGTGCAGGTATCGTCCGCATCCAAAGTTCTCTTGCGTCCAAGGGACTGAGCTATTTCGAGAGGATGCCACTGATCAATAAAAATGTGCTTCACCGTACGGTCTTTGATGCCGATACCCACCCCCATAGCCTTTGTCGTGAACAGAATATCTTTCAGCTGCCGACCATCTTTTACACAACATGATAAATCACTGTATTTCTTCTGATATCTTTCGTTGTAAGGTGAACAGTAATACCCGGCGGCATCCCCGAAGATTTTCTCCATCTCCACCAGATCATCGCCCATTTCCACGAACACAATAGCCTTTTCACCCGCCGGGAGGTTCTTCAGGATCGCCACCAGATTATAACGAGCGTAGAAATAGGCTGCCTTGACATGTTCATAGCTCTGGGGCAGCCTGTAAATATGTTCAGGTGAAGTTGGACCGCCTTGTTCCTCTATAAGCTTCCATGTATCCTGCCCTGTTGCGCTCATGTAGACGACGGTATGGTCTTTTTCTGCTACCAGAATCGCTTCCAGTGAATAGTGGGTGTTGATATTGAACGAGGAAAACTCGGACCAATAGTGACACTCATCCGTCACAATGATCCTGTGATGCGCCAGTAGTTCTGCCAATTCTTTTTGATCCTTTTCATCGCCCCGGCAGAGCTTTTCCATATGCTGGTAAGTTTCGATTGTCAGGACATCCTTGTACAGGTCCCATTCATTCACCATCTCTGATCCAAAAGCAGCTAAGGCTTCCTCTTTGTGCCGACTTCTTAGCTCCTCTTTTAGAATCGTCAGCGAGCAGAGGTACAGAATGCGATTGCTGTTGTCCCCATGCAACATTTGGTCCACCGCCCAGCCAGCCATCTTCCGGATAATAAACTCGCTCTTGCCACAGCCCGTTCCCATATCCAGAATAACCCTTCCATTTCCCCAATGCTGAAATTCATCGCCAATCATCTCAGATGCATATGACCATCGCATAGTTTCCGCCGGGATCAATTCCAACTGCTGTTTTGGAACGACCTCCGGCTTGTTCTGTTCGGACTCCGCGTTCAGCCGCTCCAGTTCTTTATTCACGGCCTTGGCTTGTTCCGCCTGCTCCTTCTGCTCTTCTTCAGTTAGTGGCTCTTCCTCGCATTTACGCTGATATTCCTCATATTCGCAAGTTCCATTCTGTTCATCCAAAAGCTCCAGGAAAAAGCCTCCAAATGGCATTCTTGTCTTCATATTGTAGTGCCTCCTCTATATAATAAAAAAGCACATAGCCCAGCCGCTCTGCCAGACCATGTGCGGGGTACAATCATTTCTTGATAAATATCCCTGTATCTGTTAAAATAGAGGTAGGAAACTGTCTGGACAACATTATCCCACTTCTATCGCCGCTCTGCCTGTTGCAATCAGGCAAGGCGGCTTTTATTTTGGGGTCAAAAGGGCCACTCATCTTCCATATCGTCGGATTCATAAACCCACTCCAGCTTATCCTTATCATCCATCTCCTCCAAATCCAGATCTTCATGTGGGCAAAACCATATTCCCGAAAAGTTCCTGCCCATGAAATCACAGTACGAATCCCATGCCTCTTCATCATTGTACGTGGACAGCCTATCAATCGTATCAAGTGCCGCCAACAAATGATCTCGTCCGCTATCCTCGTCCAGTCCGATTGCCTCCAGTTCTTCTTGACCCATCTGCTCGATATACCCTTTTACGATTCTCGTGTATGCAGGAACCCTAGACCGTTCCGGTTCTTCATCCAGGGACTCATTTTCACACAAAGGCATCTCTTCATCGCATGATCTGCATCTAATCAGAAGCACGGCTTCGCCGTCGTCATTTATTCCTGGTACAAGGAACACTTCCGTATCTGCCTCTTGCTTTGGTTTATCACCCAACCGCAAGGTCACACCTTCACAAAGCGGCCTGTTGCCAACAAGGGGTTTGATGCACTCGTTATACACCAAAGCTTTTCCTTCCAACGTATTTTGCAGCGCCCACCGAGCATTCATTTCATTCTTAGGGCCAGATGTGCTGATAGTCATCGTATTATTATAGTTGTATTCCATAGTAACTCTCCTTTACAATTGCCTTTTCTATCATCACTTGCTCCATAACAGGTTCCATCTGGACGGCTTACGGTGTTCAGCTTCAAGGGGAAGTTTCACTCCCGGAAAATTGGTATCCATAAAGTCCCAGAATTCTTCTTCTGCCGCTTCCTCACTGTAATCTGCCAGCATATCGATCATTTCGATTCCCAAACCAAGCCGATTCTTGCCTTCTTTTTTATTGTGCCCCATCAACATCAACTCGTTGTCTGTCAGGTTCCAGATAAATTGGTACATTACGGCGATATAGTCACGCAGCGTATAGTGCTCCTTGGCTGGTTCAATTCCAAGTTCCATCGTATACGCCGGTTCATCCGCTTCTTGCTGTTCCTCATTCGCTGTAGTGCAGCAAATTTCCAGCGCGGGTGTACCGTCCACATCCAGCGCCGGTGTAACATACAAATCCGTCCCTTCGCTCAGCATCAGCCGGAAGCCCTTGCTCACCGTAGAATCCGCTTCGCTGGGACAGAGGCACCCACCTAAGAATGTTGTCTTTCCGGACAGAGCGCTATTCAGAATGAATGCCGCCTCCTGCTCTTCCTCGGGAGTTTCAGCATGAACCTCCACACCGTCCATATTGCCAAAATACACATCTAACATAATCGTACTCCTTTATCATTTCGTTGCCCCACAAGGGCGATATTTTCAAAGTCAGCTATACTCCCGGCGGAGCACGTCCTTTACCCTACATTCCACTCATCCTACAATATCCTCCTGAATATAACCCCAGCAGTTAGTTTTAACTAATTTCAAGTGGTAAACTTTAAAGACCTCATGCATGAGCTTTTTCCCGAATCTTGATGACACCTTCCAGCGCATCGGCAGCAGCTGCATCAGCACTTTGGATGGCTGACGCATAGAAGTTCAAGGTCGTGGATGTTTGTGCATGGCCCAACCGACCCGAAACCGTTGTGATTGGTACATGAGCCGCAATCAGCAAGCTGGCGTTGGTATGACGCAGGCTGTGGAAGTGGACTGCGGGGAGACCGTGCTCTTCCAAAAAACGCGGAAACCATGTTGAGACCGTTTCCGGGTCCAGCGGTTCCCCATTCCATCTGGTAAAGAGCATGTCATTGTCTACGACCTTGCCATTTTCAATCGTCACTTTCCGTGCCCACTTGGACCCGATTCGAAGCCTCTCCTGAATTTGGTGCTGTCGGTACTCCTTCAGAAGTTCCAGACAGTCTGCGCCGATGCGGATGCACCGCCGGGAACGCTTGGTCTTGGGTGATGTGAATACGATTCCTTCTCCGGGGATGAACTGCACCGTCCGTTTAATGGACAATGTTCCCTTTTCGAAATCGATGTCCGACCAGCGTAACCCGCAGATTTCGCCTCTTCTAGCACCCGTCAGCAAGGCCAGCTGTGTGATCACACTGAAATGTGCCGGTACATCAGCAAGGGCCTCCAAAAGCCTGGCGATGTCCTCTTCGTCCAGCGTTTCCACATCGATCTCTGACGCTTTCGGACGTTCTGCCCGTGCGCAGGGATTTTCGTTAATCAGGCCCCACTGGACACCTTTCCGGAACACACTGGACAGCATGGCGTGATAGTGCAGGACGCTGTTGCTGTTCAGTTTTCCACCTTTTTTCGGATGCTCGTTGAAAGCTTTAGAAACAGCCAATCCCACTGCGGCAGATACCTTTTCGGCAGTCCGCTTGCTGACACCCTTGCCCGCATAGACCATCCTCATTGTATCCTGACCCACTCCGGCTTCCTTTGCCAGTGCTCCACGTGCGCCATGCGGCAACAACTTGAGCAGAGCAGTGGTCGCCGTAAAAGAACTGTCCTGCCGGATGCCCTTCTCTTCAAGGTTATCGTAGAACGCCATCAGGTGCGCTGGTTTTATTTTGGACACCTTCAAATACCCCAGCCCAGCGGTGATCCTTGACCTCATCCTTTTATAATCGTACAAGGTCTTAGGCTTCAGCTGCTTGTTGGCGTATTCCTCAAACCAGCGGTCGATCAGGTCATCCAGCAGCATGTCTGAATCCAGCACGAGGCCGTTTGTCACCTGCTGCTCAAACAGCACCGCCTGCTCCTGCACCCACTTTTCGGCTTTCTTCTTGGCCATCCCGGCGGGCGGCGTTACGGTCTTACACCTGGTGATAACCTTATCGTCCTGTGTCCGACCAGCGTACACGCGAACGAGGAACGACATTGAGCCGTCCTTCTTCGCTTTCGGTATGATCTGAGCCATCGTGGTCCCCCTTTTTAATAGGAAGCCACACGGCGGATCCCGTCGACCGGCTGCGAGTCCTCTCTGACCGGCTCTCCCTGTGCGAAGAACCGGGCCAGCGTGTCCATGTTGACCAACCACTTTCGGCTTGAGATCGCCGTGTAGCAGATCTTGCCCGTTCGACAGAGCTTGCGGACGTATTCGGGTGTTACGTTGAACCGTGCGGCGGCGTTTTTCACGCTGGCCATGGTGGGATAAACGTTCGGATAGCTGATAGGTGCGTTCATTTTGTTTCTCCTTTGTTTTAGATGGTGTTATGGCGGTTGGCACCCTTGTGCCATATCAACTTTGCCTCCGCCGGTTTGTGCAGCTTGTTTTTTGTTGTCTCAAACAAGCTACTTTCCTTTGGTGCACATAGAATACATCTTTTTCTGTGATTCGTCAAGGCCTTTTGGCATAAAATTTTTCAGCCCCCTCTGCTGTGACCGCCACACTATAATATGTACTAATCACACGAATTTTATTTTTCTCGTTCCCGAGTTTCGTAGTCTTCTCTCGTTCTGTTGCACTTATCAGAGACCCCTCTGGGATATCTTCATTCGTTTTTCACATTCAACTTCACCACCCACTCATCAAGCCCATTTCAAAAAGCAAACGCTTTTATTTAGCCACGCTTTTCTTTTTGCCACGGGTGTGTTATACTGTAAGAAAAAAGGAGGGCTTCGCTTATGACCGTTGGAGAACGCATTCGGCATGCTCGAGTCCAAAAGGGATTAACCCAAAAAGAACTTGCTGCAAAGCTGGATGTTACACAGCAAGGCATCATGCAATGGGAAAACGGCACCCGAAATCCAAAACCCGATACATTAAAGCGACTTGCGGAAGCATTGGATGTCAGCTATTGGAAACTGGCTGAAGATTCAAACGATCCTTACAATATTACCCCTATCGTCCAAGATCCCGGGTTTGTTGCCAATATGATTTTGAACGATGTTACCGCTCTGGAAGTTTCTTCCAGGAACAATGGCAAGCAAATAACACCTATTCAACACGACGATCTTATTCACGACCTGGTTCTTCGGCGTTCAGAACAGTTTAGAATCCCCTCGAACACGCTTCTCTATGAGGTAGAGGAGCAGACTAATTGCAACGAGGCTCTGAATCTGGACAAAAACGATTTCATCTTAAAAGAGATTCTCCAGACCCTCAATGAGATGAACTTGGATGGTTGGATTGCTGTTCTGCATCATATTCGGGAGCTATCCAAAATTTCCGACTATCAGAACGAGCATTGACTCCTTCGTTCCCCGAAAATTGTCCCTTCAGCCTGCCAGATGCCCCCACGTCATTCATTTTTTATTAAATCTTCCGGCAGGTGCTCCGGTACGCTCACAATGGCCCTTTGAAGCTGTCGCATTTCTGTCGCACTTTTCAAGCCCCGCCGGGCGGATATAACAAAAAGAAACCCACGATCCAATCCGCATTTGAAACGGTGAATCGTGGGTTTTTCTTTGGTGCGCTCGAGGGAACTCGAATCCCTGGCCCTCTGATTAAAAGTCAGATGCTCTACCGGCTGAGCTACGAGCGCATACATTATAAAGCGCAGTATAACACGATACTGCCGAATAATATTACCATACTCCCGGGCAAAAAGCAAGCTTTCTGCACAAAAAACTTTCCCAAAGCCGTCATCGGGCAGATTTTGCCACGAACTGCCCCTTTACAAACCGGGCAAGAACCAGTACAATCAAAGCAGTTCATTACAAAACTGCAACCGACCTGCCGGGCGCACTTCCGCGCCGGGCAAGCCGATCCGATAGGAGGGCTTTTTCCATGAAAATTTCTCGACGGTCCGTACTTCGCTATTCCGGGCTGACGGCGGCGCTGCTGGCGCTCACCGGCTGCTCTGCAAGCCCCGGCAGTGCCATTCTGGGCGGTGACCTGCCCGACTGGATGAAGAGCCTGTTCTGCGGCTCGGCGGCATCCTCTTCTGCTTCTTCTGAGGCCGCTGCATCCTCTGCGGCCTCAGCCGGTGAGGCCGCAGCTGGTGAGGCAGCCGCCTCCTCGGCAGCGTCCAGCGAAGCCGCAAGCTCTGCGTTCAGCCTTCTGCCTGCCTACGACGCTGACCCTCTGACCGGCGAAGCTCGCAAGAGCACCGGCCGGATGGTGGGTGTGATGGTCAACAACATCGCCAACTCCGAAAGGCAGAACGCCCGCCCCCAGCGCGGCATCGGCTCGGCAGACCTGCTCATCGAGAGCAAGGTGGAGGGCGGCATCACCCGCCTGTGTGCCGTGTTCCGGGATGCGAACACCATCCCGGAGGTCGGGCCGCTGCGCTCCGGCCGCGACCAGTTCCTGCAGCTGCTCATGCCCCATCAGGCCCTCTATTACCACGATGGCGAGAGCATTTTCTGCACCCAGTTCATCAATGTATACGATTACTCCGGCCTGAACATCGGCGGCAAGAGTTACTTCAACACGCCGGTCCACCCCCACGTTGCCCACCGTGACAGCCGCGGCCGCAATGTAGCCTACGAACACACCGAGTTCACCTCCGGCAAGGAGATCAAACAGGCAGCCGGTAATGCCGGCATCGGCCTGACCTACGCCAACGAAACGCCTTTCTTCCACTTTGCCGACTACCGCACCGCGGCCTCCAATGACCTTCCCGGTGCCCCTGCGGCCAAAACCATCAGCATTACACACTCCGAGAGCTACAGGACCCGCCTGACCTACAACAGCTGGGGCCGCAGCTACAAGCTGGAAATGTACAACCGCTCCAAAAAAGCCTATGAGAACACGGTGGACGAGCTGACCGGAAAACAGCTGACCTTTGACAACGTGGTGGTCTGCTTTGCCGATATCGCCGCCTATGCGGGCGATTCTCACGATGTCCAGTCGGTCAACTATGTGGCCGGTGGGCAGGCGTACCTCTTCACACGGGGCGGCGTGCAGGTGGGCCGCTGGGAGAAGCCGCATCCCACCCATCCGCTCAAGCTCTACACCGAAACCGGCGAGGAGATGACCCTGAACCGGGGCAAGACCTATCTGGCACTGGTGGACAATGATGAGTGGAGCAATTTCAGCTACTAAATCACCCGCCCTCCGGGGCAGAAGAGGGAAACCGATGAAACGCTTTTGGATGCGCGCTTTGCTCTGTTTTGCGCTCAGCGCCGCACTGCTGACAGGCTGTGCGCTCAGCCCCAGCTCCCAGCCCGCTGAAAGCCCCACTGACCCGCTCACCGGGCAGGAGCTTGTCTGGCCGGGCCAGCGGCCGGTCGCCATCACCATTGACAACGCGGCCGCCAACACCATCCAGTGGGGGCTTTCCACAGCCTCGCTGGTGCTGGAAGCCCTGACCGCACAGCAACAGGCCACCCGGCTCTGCCTGGTCTACCCTGCCGTGGGGGCCGCGCCGCAGGTCGGGCCTGTCTCTGCCGGGCAGGACCTTTACTGGCGGCTGCTGGTGGGCCAGCAGGTACTGCCGGTGCAGCGGGGCGGCGGACAGTTTGACCAGAACTACCTTGATTACTACTCTCTGCGCGCGGTAGACGCGCTGGAGGTGGGTACCAATGCCTTTTCCTGTGAGACCAATTGGCAGAATGTCCCGCTGTGGCATACCAGCGGTGCAGCACTTTCGGGTGTGCTGGGCAGCCTGAACATCTCCCCGGCCCTGACAGAATCCCGCGTCACGGACACCTCTTCCAGCAGCTCCGACAGCGAGAGCGGAACCCTCCTCTCCGTGCCCAATCTGCTGCCCATGCAGGAAAACGGCAAGCTGCCCGATGCAGATGCTTCGGACGCAATGAGTGTCCGGGTCCAGTTTGATGCGCAGAACGCCACCGGCTTCACCTACGATGCCGACAGCAAGACCTACCGGATGCTCCACGCAGACGGCACACCGCAGCTGGATGCCAACAACGGCCAGCAGACAGATTTCGACAACCTGCTCATTCTGTTCAGTGCATCCACCCTGCGTGACGATGGTGTGACGCTGGATTACGACCTGACCATGGGCGGCGGTGTCTGGCTCAACGAGGGCCACCTGTGGAACATCACCTGGACGCAGGGCAGCGAGACCACCTTCTTCCTGTATGATTCCAACGGCCGCCCCCTGACCCTGACGGCCGGCCGCAGCTATCTGGCGCTGGTGTCCAGCCTGACCGGGCAGGAGCTCACCGTGCAGAACTCCACCGGGGAAAACCTGTTATAAGCAAAAGAGACGGTCCTGCAATCCAATGCAGAACCGTCTCTTTTTATGCTTTCTTACAGATCGACCACGCTGCCCACCTCGGCAAGGGTGGCAGGCACCGCGCCCAGATGGACTACATCGGCATCCCGGCGCACCACAAAATGGACGGTCTGGCCTGCGGCAAAGTCAGGCTGATAGATCAGCTCCAGCGTCTGCCAGTCCGCAGGGGTCTCGCAGAAGCAGTGGAGCATCGCCCCGCGCCCTGCGGAAAGATTCAGGGTAAAGGCAGAGGCATCTGCCGCATTCTCACCGTAGAGGGGAGCTGCAAAGCTGCCCACCCGCACCTGTCTGCCGTCACACAGGGCAGTCAGGCCGGTGCCCAGGCTGTACAGGGCGTTCCTGCTGTCCAGCCCGCGGCTCTGCAGGTAGCTGGCCCCTACAGCCAGCGGCCGGGCCGAGAGGTTCTCCACCGACAGATAGACCAGCGTGCTGTCCAGCTCCGGGGCAGGCGCATAGCCCAGCAGCTCCACTGCCGCCTTGCCGTCCAACAGAGCAGGTTCGCCCTCATAGCAGGGGGCCAGAGCCGCGCCCGAAACACCGGTGAGCAGGGCAGCAGCCAGACTGACTGCGCCGGAACCGGCATATTTCAGGAACGAGCGGCGGGACAGGGATTGTGACATCGGGGATTCCTCCTAACGGGAAAATAAGTTCTCTTTATACAATAGTAAATTCCGGGCATTCTGTCAAGAGATTTGCCCGGAATTTTACCTGTTCTTCCGCGATTTTACGTGTTTTGGATATTTTCAGGGCGGCACGGCAAAGATTCTTACTCAAATGCCTCGTTTTCCTCGGCTTCTGCCTGCCCGCGCAGGGTATCGGCGTAGCCAAAGGGCACGATGTCGATGGCCTCCACCAGGCGGTCGCGCATCCAGAGCTGCACGTCGGTCTGGACGGTATAGCCGCAGCCGGGGTCGGCCATCCACTGTTCCGGGTGGCGGGAGGGCAGCGCGCGCTGGCTCAGCATACTCATGATCACGCCGCCATGGGTCACGCAGGCAGCCTCAGTCACATCCATCCGGATCATATACTCAAACAGCTTGAGCAGGGTCTCGGCGCAGCGGGCGTGGAACTGCTCGGTGGGCTCTGCTCCCTCGGGCACAAAGCCGGAGCCGGGGGTGATCCACTTCTTGAAATCCTCTTCCTTGACCAGATCCTTCACGGGGCGGTTCTCAAACACGCCAAAGCCCGCTTCCCGCAGGTCGTGCACTGTGAACTGGTGGCCTGCATTGGGGAACAGAATGTTCGCTGTCTCCACAGCGCGCACCAGCGGGGAGGAGAACACCGTGTCCACCTGCGGATACTCGAACCGCTCCTTCAGCTCCTTCAGCTGGGCGCGTCCCTCATCACACAGGGGGATGTCTGTACCGCTGCCGATGTACAGGCCCTGCAGATTACCGGCCGTCATGCCGTGGCGGATGAGATGAAGTTTGAACGTTTTCATGGAAAAACACCTCTATCTGGCAAAGAGTTCCTCTTTGCTGCAAAATTTCGCACCGGCAGTGGGCATCCTGCCCGGGCCGTGCGCCACAAAATATGCGTTGATTATCTTTAGTTTAGCATAGATATGGTATCCGGGGCAAGCCTTTTGACAAAAATGACGAAAAACGACGAGAATTTCCGTCACTTTTCTTGCTTTACTTTTTGTTTTCCACTGTGTATAATCAACATGTTGTAAACCAAAACTCAAAGAAGTTCAATTTCCACTACTGAGGAGTCCAAAATCATGGAATTCAACCGTATCATCAAGCTGCTGCGCAAGGAGCGCGGCATCACCCAGAAGCAGGCCGCGGAGGACCTTGGGGTGTCCCAGGCACTGCTCTCCCACTACGAAAAGGGCATCCGCGAGTGCGGTCTGGACTTTGTTGTCCGGGTAGCGGATTACTATAATGTGTCCTGCGATTACCTGCTGGGCCGCTCGGCTGAGCGCAACGGCATGATGCTGAACGCCGATGACCTGCCCAACCCCGATAAGATGAAGGACAACGTCTACCACGGCAGCGTTCTGCCCACCATGAACAAAAAGCTGATCTCCAACAGCCTGAACGTGCTGTATGCCAAGATCGCCGAGTGCCACAGCAAGGCCCTGACCACCGAGGTCAGCACCTATCTGATGATGGCCGTGGCCAAGATGTTCCGCCTGCTCTATTCCGCCGAGCCCCACAACGCCCAGAGCCTGTTCAGTGTGGAGGCCCGCCGCTGGCCCGGCTACTCCGATGCCGTGATGCGGATGAGCGAGAGCAACGTGGAGGACCTGCTGGCCGGTGAGGACCTGAACGGTGCCGAGGGCGTGAAAGACCCCTCCTGCCTTGCCATGACCACCGAGAGCCTGACCCGGGAATACCCGCTGTACACCCCCAGCCTGCTGAATCTGATCAAGACCAGCGAGACCCATGTGCGCGGCCTGGACCCCAACCAGTGAGCTTCTGTGTGAAACTCCTGTTAATTCTGTGCCCAGGGCCTTGCAATTTCCGGTAAAAAATGCTATAAACGAATCAGCGAAGAAAAAGATTTCTGCCATTGATTAAGGAGGCAAGCTTTATGTCGAACAAGATTTCCCGCCGCACCTTCCTCAAGGTTACCGGTGCTTCTGCCGCTGCTCTGGGCGCTGCTGCTGTGCTGGGCGGCTGCCAGGCCGGCGATAACTCTTCCATCGAGGTCAAGGTCGGCGATAAGATCAGCAACTGGAACAATCTGGCGGTCCAGCTGACCAGCGTCTTTACTCTGGCAAGTGCCCCCGATGCCGAGGGCTATGAGTACATTGCCATGCTGATCACCTCTGCAAACCGTTCCAGCCGCGACACCTTTGCCATCGGCGCACAGAACATTCTGGAGATCGGCGAGGCCTATCCTCTGGATACCCCGGAGCAGATCGCAGCCAACACTGCCGGTTACTTCCACGCTCTGTCCGCTTCCACCACCGACTTCTCCTTCACCTGCGACGGTCAGGCAACCGAGGGCGGCGCTTATGTCCAGCTGTACGACAGCACCACCGAGAGCTTTACCACGGCCTCTGCCATTCCCCCGCAGGGTGCAGGCTACATTGAGCTGGTCTGCATGGTGCCCACCACCTGGCAGCAGATCGGTGTGACCTACACCCCGACCTTTGTTTCCGGCAAGACCCTGAACTTTACCATCAACGCCTCTGACCTGACCAAAGCTTGATCAAGCAGGACGAAATTTCGTATGATTTGCACGGCGGCGGTGGGAAAATTTCACAAAATATTTGTGAAAACCATTGACATTCGCCCCCGTTTCGCCTATTGTATAGGCAGAGCCTTTTGGCATTTTCGTGCGCTTTGCACATTATAAGGAGGAACGATTATGTCGTTAGCATTTTCTCGCCGCTCTTTCCTGAAATACTCCGCTGTTGCAGCTGTGGCCGTTGCGGGTGCCAGCCTCTTCTCCGGCTGTGATCAGACCGATACCAAGAACCTGTACTGCGATGGTGCCGGTTCCATCACTGTTCTGCAGATCAATGCCGTTCTTGGTACCTACGATGACAATGCCAAGAAGTACAAGGATATTGACCTGACCGGCAATTCCATTACCTTCCCCTTCCAGATCACCGTTGGCCGCACCAACAACCTGCCCATCCAGCCCAGCAACTTCAAGGCGATCGTCTACGGTAAGGACGGCAAGCAGAAGGCAAAGTATGTTGGTGGAACCAGCAACGAGCTTAAGATCGACGCTTCCCTGCTGGACACCAACCTGGCAAACAGCGCTATCAATAAGGGCACCATCACGCTCAACGCCTCTCTGGCTGAGGGCGAAAAGCTGGTCTTTACCTACTGCCCCGACCTGCATTATGCCGAGTATTCCATGAATTGGGTTCTGGCTCGTGCTGCGAGCGCCAGCTCCGGTTCCACCTCCAGCAAGTAATCTCCCCAACGTACATCCCAAGCCGTCCGGGAAAGCCGGGCGGCTTTTTTGCGCCGTTACATTGGCAAAGTATCTCAATTTTTCTTTAAATTTTCAGCAATTCTGTATCTTGTGCACACCCGCATTTTCTGATACCATAGGTTCATGGAAAAGAATGGGAGCGCAGCGGCAGGGGCCGCCGCGCTGTTTGTGTTTCCGCTCAAAAAGGCCATGGGCCGTAGTTTGACAGAACAGGAGTGTTGCAGTTATGATCAACATGGTAAAGCTTCCCACCAACAAGAGCAATCTGTTCCTGCGTGTGGCAAAGGGCCATTTCGCAACCAGCCACAGCCACATCAATTACTATATCGATGTCACCACCCAGAAGTCCCGCCTTTCCGAGGCAAAGGCCGTGGCAAAAGAGCTGGTGGCTGCCTACCAGCACAACACCATCGTGGATACCGTTCTCTGCCTGGACGGCACACAGGTCATCGGCACCTGCCTTGCCAACGAGCTGACCAAGGACGGCTTTGCCAACATGAACGCCCACCAGACCATCTATGTCATCACCCCGGAGTACACCACCGGCAGCCAGATCATCCTGCGCGACAATCTGGCCCCCATGGTCAAGGGCAAGCACGTGCTGATCCTGGCTGCTTCCATCACCACCGGCTACACCGTGCAGGCTGCGATCGAGGCGATCAACTACTACGGCGGCACCGTGGCAGGCCTGAGCGCCATCTTCGCCACCGCCACCGAGTGCCTGGGCATCCCAGTCACCTCTATTTTTGACCCCTCCAACCTGCCCGATTACGCCAGCTTCGATTCCCGCGAGTGCCCCATGTGCAAGGCGGGCCAGCATATCGATGCACTGGTCAACAGCTTTGGCTATTCGGCGCTGTAAGCCCCATTGCCCGATCCGTTTCATCCATTTCCTGCAGACACAAAGACCCGGCTGTCATCGGCAGCCGGGTCTTTTCCTTATTCTGGTTTTTTCGGGAACACAAACGGGTCGTGCAGGTAGACCAGCACGAGGTACGCCGCCATGAAGCACCAGATGATGGGCTCACAGAGGATGACGGCGTTATAGGCAAACTTCGGGATGAAGAAGAGCACAAATACCACCTTGCCCACCAGCTCGATGACACTGGAGAAGAGGGGCAGGACCTTCTGCCCCAGGCTCTGCAGGGCGTAGCGGGTGGCCAACAGGACACCCAGCACCGAGTAGAAGGGCGCGTTCCAGCGCAGATACCGTGCGCCGTTTTCCAGCACCACAGACTCGCTGGAGCCGGAGATGAGCCGCACCATCCACTCCGCGCCCAGCTGCATCAGAAGGACCGCCAGCACGGCCACCGCCACGCTGTACAGGGCGATCTCCTTCATGCCCTTGCGGACACGCTCCGGCTGGTTTGCGCCGCAGTTCTGGGAAACAAACGTGGAGCATGCCGATGCCATGGCCATGACCGGCATGGTGGTAAAGGAGAACAGCTTCCGGGCGGCGGTGTGACCGGCGATGACCAGCGTGCCCAGACCGTTGATGCCATACTGCAGCACCACCGAGCCAGCCGAGACGATGCTGCTCATCAGGCCCATGGAGATGCTCTGGCTGAACAGCTCCCAGTAAAGGTGGCTGCCTACCCTGAAATGCTGTTTTTCCGGAAGCAGGATCTTCACTCTGAGGAAGATGTACAGGATGCAGAGCACCACCGAAACGCCCTGCGAGATGACCGTTGCCACAGCCGCCCCCTGCACCCCCATGCCCATTCTTGCAATGAACAGGAGATCCAGCACCACATTCAGGCCCGAGGAGATGAGCAGGAACACCAGCGGCATCACGCTGTTGCCAATGGCGCGCAGCAGGCCCGCGCAGAGGTTATAGGCAAACATGACCAGCACGCCCAGATCGATGGTCAAAATGTAGCGGTACGCATCGTCCAGGATCTCCGCCGGGGTGTCCAGCATGAGGAGCAGCGGGTGCAGGCCCAGCACACCTGCCAGCGTAATGCAGAGGGAAGCCACCAGACCGATGACCAGTGAGCCTGCCACGGTCTTTTTGAGCAGATCGTGATCCTGCGCCCCGTAGGAGCGCGCTGCAACGATTGCAAGGCCGTTGCCGATGCCGAGGCCAAAACCGACCAGAAGCTCGTAGATCGAGCCGCAGGAGCCAATGGCGGCAAGGGCGGTATCGCCCAGCACATTGCCCACGATCATGGTGTCCACGGTGTTATAGAGCTGCTGGAACAGGCTGGAGATGAAGATGGGCAGCATGAACAGCAGCAGGTTTTTGAAAATGGGCCCGTGCATCAGGTCCACATTCATGCTGAAGGGGGATTTTTTCGCAGTTTGGGTCATAAGGTTCCTCACAGTTTACGGAAAACAACCCTCCCCGGCATTGCGCAGCAAAAACGGAGAGGGTTGTGCTTTATTTTTCTTTTACAGCTCCTGGGTCTCAAAGCCGTGGCCGGTCAGCACCTCCACGCTGGTGAAGCCGGCTGCCTTGATGGCGGCGGCAGCTTCCTCAAAGCCGAAGGTCAGGCTGGAAACATCGTGGGAGTCGGAGGTGATGATGACCTTGCCGCCCATCTTGTTCCACTCCTCCAGCATCCATGCACTGGGGTAGAAGTCCTTGCGGTAGCCGCGGTAAACGCCGCCGGTGTTCACTTCCAGCAGGCAGTTGTGCTCTTTGGCTGCGCTCAGGGCCTTGAGGGCAGCGGCCCGGTAGCGGGGAGCCTCTTCATCAAAGAACTCACCCTCGCCGTTCAGCTTCTTGATGAGGTCGATGTGGGCCAGAATGTCCGGTCCCTTGGCGGCAACCTTCTCCACCTCTGCAAAGTAGGCCTCCACCGCGGCCAGCGGGTCACCGTCAAAATCATCAAAGATGCAGTCGTGCAGATCCTGCGGGCGGAAGTCGATCTCGTAGTACTTGCCGGTGTTCTTGCCGTACAGGTGATGGGCCGCACCGATCCAGTAATCGTAGCTCTCGGGCTTGTCCTCGCTCAGGCTGTCCCACTCGATGCCGCAGAGGATGTCCACCTTGCCCTTATACTCTGCCTTGAGCTTTGCAATGGTGGCCTTGTACTGGGCGGTGCGGCTGGGGCTCATGCAGTACTCACGGTCCCGCTGAGTATAGCTATGGCCGGAGAAGCCCAGAGTCGTCAGGCCCTGTGCACAGGCGGCACTGGCCATTTCCTGCAAGGTATTTTTGCCATCGCACATCGTCGAGTGGCAATGAACACTGGACTTCCTATAATCTGCCATAACTAAATCACTGCATCCTTTCCTGTTTGACCTTGTGGTCAATGACGTGTCGTTTTTCCAGCTCACGGGTGATCTCTTCCACCGTGATGCCTGCCTGCACCATCAGCACCAGCACATGGTAAGCCAGGTCGCTGATCTCATAGATGGTCTCGGCCTTGTCCTCTTTTTCTCCCGCAATGATGACCTCGGTGCACTCCTCGCCCACCTTTTTCAGGATCTTCTCCTTGCCCTTCTCGAACAGGTAGGTGGTGTAGCTGCCTTCCTGGGGACGATCCCTGCGGCCCTGGATGAGTTCGTAAAGCCCCTGCCAGCTGAACTGTTTGAGCTCCGGCGAGACATACACTTCGTTGAAGAAGCAGCTCTCGGCACCGGTATGGCAGGCAGGGCCGTCCTTGACCACCTCCACCACCAGTGCGTCCTTGTCGCAGTCGGCGGTGATGGACACCACATGCTGGACATTGCCGCTGGTATCGCCCTTGCGCCAGATCTCCTGACGGCTCCGGCTCCAGAACACCGTACGCCCCTCGGCAATGGTCAGTGCCAGCGTCTCGGCGTTCATGTAGGCAAGGGTGAGCACCTCTTTGGTGTAGTGATCCTGCACGATGGCAGGAATGAGGCCCTTTTCATCAAATTTCAGTTCCATGGTCCATACTCCCTCCCCAAAGGGGATACTTACAGTTTATCCTAAAGTTGCCCGAAACGCAAGAGCTTACAGCCGCATTTCGACACCATTTTCATTCAGATAGGTTTTCAGGTCGTGGATGGTCAGCAGTTTCTGGTGGAAAATGCCCGCCGCAAGGCCCGCGTCAATGCCCTTGTGGTGGAACAGCTCAAGGAAATCTTCCTTTTTGCCCGCGCCGCCGCTGGCGATGATGGGCACATTCACCCGGGCAGCGACCGCGTCCAGCATCTCGAGATCGAAGCCGGTGCGGACACCATCGGTGTCAATGCTGTTCAGGCAGATCTCCCCCGCGCCATGCGCCACGCACCAGCTGATCCAGTCCAGCGCGTCCCGGCCGGTATCCTCGCGCCCACCCTTGGCGAACACCCGGAACTGGCCGTTCACCCGCTTCACGTCCGCCGAGAGCACCACGCACTGATCGCCGTATTTCTGGGCCGCCGCCGGGATGAGGCCGGGGGCCCGCAGAGCGCCCGAGTTGACGCTGACCTTATCGGCGCCGCATTTCAGCACCCGATCAAAATCCTCCAGCGTGTTGATGCCGCCGCCTACGGTCAGCGGGATGAAGATCTCGCTTGCCACCCGGGTCAGGATATCGGTGAACATAGCACGGCCCTCAAAGCTGGCGGTGATATCGTAGAACACCAACTCGTCGGCACCGGCGGCGTTGTACATCCGGGCCATCTCCACCGGGTCGGCCACATCCCGGATGCCCTCAAAGTTCGTGCCCTTGACCACCCGGCCATTCCGGACATCCAGACAGGGAATGATGCGTTTTGTGATCATTTTCGTTCCCCTCCGTTTCATTCTGCACCAGTTCTACACAACGTTTCAGATCCAGCGCCCCGGTATACAGGCTCTTGCCCAGGATCGCGGCAGCGGTGCCCATCTTTTTCAGTTCCAACAGCTCGGCTTCCGACGAGATGCCGCCGCTGGCCGTGAAGGCCACGCCCGGCACCTCTGCCGCCAGCTGGCGGTACAGCGCCAGATTCGTGCCCTGCATGGCACCATCACAGGCAATGTCGGTGTAGATGATGGCCGTGCATCCGGCATCTGCCAGCCGCCTACAGAAGTCCACGCCCTTTTCGGCGCTGACCTCTTTCCACCCGTGGATGGCAACAAATCCATCTTTGGCATCCACCCCCACGGCGATCCGTTCGCCGTAGCGCTTCAGCATTCGGGCCGTGAAATCAAAATCCGTCACGGCCACACTGCCCAGGATGCAGCGATTCACGCCCAGAGAAAGGTATTTTTCAATGCGCTCCTCCGTGCGGATGCCGCCGCCTACCTCAATGTACAAGCCCCCCTGCTCTGCCAGCGCGGCAATGGATCCGTAGTTGGAAAGGGTGCCGTCCTTTGCGCCGTCCAGATCCACAACGTGGAGATACCTGGCCCCGGCCTCCACAAACTGTCGGGCCTGTGCGCAGGGGTCCTCCCCGTAAACGGTCATACGGTCGTAATCTCCCTGCGTCAGGCGGACAACTTTGCCGCCCCGCAAGTCAATGGCTGGGAATAGATTCATAGTTTCTCCTTTAGCGGCCTTACCCTCTCCGTCTTTGCTTCGCAAAACCGTCAGGCTTTGACTGAGAGGGCGAGCCAGTTTACAATTCTGCAAACGCTCTCAAAATGCGCAGCCCCGTCTCCCCGCTCTTTTCGGGGTGGAACTGGGTGCCGTACACCCTGCCCGCCCTGACCACGCCGGTCACGGGGATGGAGTAATCGCTGACAGCAAGTGTACTCTCGGTACAATTTTTGCCGTAGTAGCTGTGGACGTAATAGACATACTCGCCCTCACGGATGTATCGGAAAAGCGGGTCATCCCGTACGATGTGCAGGGCGTTCCAGCCGATCTGCGGTACCTTGAGGGTTTTGTCTTTCAGGTCAGGCTCCAGCGGGCAGACCTCACCTTTGACAAAGCCCAGGCCCCCATGCTCACCGTACTCATAGCTTTTTTCAAAGAGCAGCTGCATTCCCAGGCAGATGCCCAGCAGGGGCTTTTGCGCCGCCTGCTCCCGGATGACCGGTACCAGGCCGGTGGCCGAGAGCTTGTCCATGGCATCGCCAAAGGCCCCCACCCCCGGCAGGATGAGCCGGTCGGCCTTGCGGATGGTCTGTGCATCGGCGGTCACAACGGCCTCCAGCCCCAGATGCGTCAGGCTGGAGCGCAGGCTGAATAGGTTGCCCACGCCGTAATCGATGATCGCGATCATACCAGCAGTCCTTTCGTGGAGGGGATCTCGTCCCGGTGGGCGGCATCAATGGCGACTGCCGCAGCCAGCGCGTGGCCCGCGCCCTTGAAGCAGGCTTCGAGAATGTGGTGGGTATTTTCCCCTGCAAATTGTACAAAGTGGAGCGTAGCGGGCACATTGCGGGCAAAGCCCAGCCAGAACTCCGAGGCGCATTCCACATCGAAATCGCCCACCTTTTCGGTCTTGCAGTGGACATCCCAGTTCAGGGTGCACCGGCCCGAAAGGTCTACCGCGCAGAGCACCAGCGCCTCATCCATGGGCAGGTAGAAGCTGCCATACCGCTGGATGCCCCGCATCTCGCCCAGCGCCCGGGCAAAGGCCTGCCCCAGCGCAATGCCGATATCCTCAGCCGTGTGGTGGTAATCCACCTCCACATCCCCGTGGCAGGTGAGCACAAGGTCAAACCGGCCATGGCGGGCAAACAGCTCCAGCATGTGGTTCAGGAACCCACAGCCGGTGTCCACCTCATAGCGGCCCGCACCGTCCAGATTCAGGGTCAGCTCGATCTGAGTCTCGTTGGTGTTGCGTTCCAGTGTCACTTCCCGCATGGGTCATTCCTCCATTATTTTGTCAAGAGTGTTCAGGAAGATCTGCATCTGCTCCGGCGTGCCGATCGTGATGCGCAGCCAGTTTTCAATGCGTGGGGCATCAAAGTGGCGCACCAGAACGCCTTTTTTCTTCAACTTCTGGTACAATTCGCCGCCGTTTTTCTTCTGTGTAGAGGCAAACAGGAAGTTGGAGCGGCTGTCCAGCACCGCAAAGCCCCGGGCTTCCAGCTGCTGTTTTGTCCATGTGCGGGTGTCCACGATGGCGGCACGGGTCTTTTCAAAATAAACGGTATCTTCCAGCGCGGCCTGCCCTGCCTTCAAGGTCAGGCGGTTGATGTTATAGGGGTTCAGGCTGAACTTGACCCGGTTCAGGTCCGCGATGAGGCTGGCGCTGCCCATGGCAAGGCCCAGCCGCGCACCGGCCAGCTGGCGGGATTTCGAGAAGGTCTGCACCACCAGCAGGTTGTCGTACCGGTCAATGAGCGGCACGCAGCTCTCGCCGCCAAAGTCCACATAGGCCTCATCCACAATGACCACATTGTCAGGGTTCGCTTTCAGGATGCCCTCGATGTCACTGCGGGGCAGGGCCAAGCCGGTGGGAGCGTTGGGGTTGGCGATGACGATGGTCTCGTTCAGGCCGTAGTAATCGGCGGGGTCAAGGGTGAAATCCTCCTTCAGCGGAATGATATGGCTGGGGATATGCATCAGCCCGCACCAGACGCTGTAACAGCCGTAGGTGATGTCAGCATAGGCCAGCGGGTGGGTCTCATCGCAGAAGGCCCGCAGGGCAAAAAAGAGGTTCTCGTCACTGCCGTTGCCGGGCATGATCTGATCCGGCTGCAGGCCAAAGTGCACCGCCGCCGTTTTCAGCAGGTCGGTGCAGGCGGGGTCGGAGTAGAGACGGAGCTTTTCCACCTCATGCTCGCTCACCGCCGCCACCACTGCCGGGCTGGGCAGATAGGGGCTCTCGTTGGTGTTCAGCTTGATGTATTGCTGGTCCTGCGGCTGCTCCCCTGGGGTGTAGGGGGTGACTGTTTCAAGTTTCGGAGAGAGATATTTACTCATAGCAATTTCCTCACTGTCAGCATTCTCGCCCTCTCAGGCGCTTCGCGCCAGCTCCCCCAAAGGGGGAGCCTCTGGCGGTTTTCCGTAACCTTGCGGGAAATTGCCAAAGCCTCTCCCTTTGGGAGAGGTGGCATTGCAAAGCAATGACGGAGAGGGCGAGCCGCCTTTAGTCCTCTTCATATCTTATCGTCACACTCTTCGCATGGGCGTGCAGGCCCTCGCGCTCGGCAAAATCGGCAATGCGGGGTGCCACCTCGCCCAGCGCCTCGCGGGTGTAATAGAGGAAACTGGACTTCTTCACAAAGTCGTCCACACCCAGCGGGCTGGAGAAGCGGGCCGTGCCGCTGGTGGGCAGGGTGTGGTTGGGGCCTGCAAAGTAATCGCCCAGGGCCTCGGGCACATTGCGGCCCAGGAAGATGCTGCCCGCGTTTTTGATCTCGTTCAGCACCCCGAAGGGGTCCTCCACGCAGACCTCCAGATGCTCCGGCGCAATGATGTTGCAGGCCTCAATGGCCTTGTGCAGGTCGGTGCAGACGATGATCTTCCCGTTGTCGTCCACGCTGGCGCGGGCAATGGCGGCACGGGGCAGCTGGGGGATCTGCACCTCCAGCTCTGCCTGCACGGCCCTGGCCAGCGCCGGACTGTCGGTGACAAGAACAGGGCTGGCCAGCTTGTCGTGCTCGGCCTGGCTCAGCAGGTCTGCCGCCACCCAGGCGGGGTTGCAGCCGCCGTCGGCCAGCACCAGGATCTCGCTGGGGCCGGCGATCATATCAATGCCCACCTTGCCGAACACTTTCCGCTTGGCGGTGGCAACGTAGATGTTGCCGGGACCGACGATCTTGTCCACCGCCGGGATGGTCTGGGTGCCGTAGGCCAGCGCGGCCACGGCCTGTGCACCGCCGGTCTTGAAGATCTTGGTCACACCGGCGGTGGCGGCGGCGGCAAGGATGACCGGATTCACCCTGCCGTCCTTTCCGGCGGGGGTGGTCATCACGATCTCCGACACGCCCGCGACCTTGGCCGGGATGACATCCATCAGCACGGTGGAGGGATAGGCCGCCGTGCCGCCGGGCACATACACGCCCGCCTTCTCAATGGGGGTATATTTCTGGCCCAGCACGATGCCGGGCTTCTCGTTGATCACAAAGTTCTTGTGCACCTGCTGGCGGTGGAAGCTCTCAATGTTGGCGGCAGCCTCCCGCAGGGTCTCAAGGAAATAGGGGTCCATATTGGCAAAGGCCTCGTCGATCTCCGTCTGCGTCACCTGCAGGTCGTCGATCTTTGCCCCGTCAAATTTCAGCGCGTACTCCTTCAGCGCCTCGTCGCCCCGGGCGCGGACCTCGGCAATGATGCCGTCCACCACATCCTCCACGTTTTTCTCCGCGCGGATGTCCCGGTTCAGGATCTCCTCGGGCCTGAGCTCATCAAAATTATACAGCTTGATCATTTTGTTTCCTCCTGCAAGGTCTTGCGCAGCGCTTCCAGCATGGCATCCATCTCGTTGTGCTTGAACTGGTAGCTGGCCTTATTGGCAATGAACCGGGCCGAGATGGGCATGAACTCGGTGACCACCCGCAGGCCGTTCTCCCGCAGGGTGGTGCCGGTCTCCACGATATCCACAATGACATCGGAAAGGCCCAGAATGGGGGCCAGCTCAATGGAGCCATTCAGCTTGATGATATCGATATCCCGCCCGATGGACGCATAGTAGCTCTTTGCAATGTTGACGAATTTGGTCGCCACCCGCACCGGGCGGCTGGGGTCATCCTTGTAATCTGCCGGGGCAGCCACGCACATCCGGCACCTGCCAAGGCCGGTATCCAGCAGCTCGTAGACATCGGCAGAGGCTTCGGTGAGGATATCCTTGCCCACGATGCCCACATCTGCCGCGCCGTGCTCAACGTAGATGGCCACATCGCTGGGCTTGACAAGGAAATAGCGGATGCCCGCCGCAGGGTTCTCCACCACCAGCTTTCGGGTGGCGTTATAGTCCTCGGTGCAGCCGTAGCCGATGCGGGCCAGCAGGTCATACATCCTGTCACCCAGACGGCCCTTGGGCAGGGCCACATTCAGCATGACCCGGTCCGTGCTGTTCCTCTGTACCGGCGGGGTGGGGGCGCTCAGGCGGTCAAGCTCGTCCAGATAGACCGCAAAGCCGATGGCCCCGGCCCCGGGGGTGAACTTCTGCATCAGCAGGTCGTAGCGGCCGCCCTTGAGCAGGGGCCGCGGCAGGCCCTGCAGATAGCCCTGAAAGACCAGCCCGTTATAGTATTCCATCTCACCGGCAAGGCTCAGGTCAAGGCGGACCGCCCCGCCGGAGGCCTCCAGCGTTTTGGCCAGTGTCCGCAGCTCAGCGGCGGCAGCGCGCATCCGGTCGTTGCGGCAGGCACTCTCTGCCTTTGTCAGCGTTTCCTCGCAGCTGCCGGAAAGCTCCAGCAGGCCGGTCAGGGCATCGGCCCCGGCGGCATCCAGCCCGGCGGCCTGCGCGGCGCGGCGCAGCTCGTGCGCATTCTTTTCCCGCAGCTTTTCCAGCAGGCCGGGGCGGGCATTCTCCGGCACGCCCAGTGCGTCGAACAGGCCGAACAGATAGCCCATGTGGCTGACTTCCAGCACCCACGCGGCCCCCAGCTGGGCCAGGCTCTGCGCTGCCAGCCGGACCGCCTGCTGCACCTGTGCTTCCCCCACCGCACCCAGCATCTCAAGGCCCATCTGGGAGATCTCCTGGAAGGTGTGGCTCTCTGCCGAGGGGCGGTAGACGTTCTCATGGTAGTAATACCGCAGGGTCTCGCCGGGGGCGGGCTGGGCCGTCTTGGCAATGGACAGGGTCACGTCCGGCTTGAGCGCCAGCAGACGGCCATCCAGGTCGGTGAAGGTGATGACCTGCTCCGAGGACAAAAAGCTCCGGTTCTCCTGATAAAGCCCGTACTCCTCAAAGCGGCCCATGTGATATTTGCGGCAGCCCGCCGCCTCATACAGCGCCCGCAGCGCAAAGGAGGCCCGCTCCTTGGGCTGCAAACTGTCCAGACTGAATTCCATCTCGATCTCCTCGTTCCCTCTCTGCGTATTTCCCACTTCTTTTGTTTATTTTACTTTATCAAGATAAAGTTGTAAAGCATGAAAGTGACGGCTTTTCAGCCCTATCTTACCGTTTTTCTGTGTGTTTGTACAGAAAGGCGAAATCATTTCACCCCAGCGCCAAAACAGATGATGGAGAGCGAAAACCGGGGATGCAAAAAGGCCGGGCCAGTCTCCTGCATTGGAAATCGGCCCGGCATCTTTCTTATTTTGCAAGCTTCAGATTCTGCGGTTCTTTGGGTGTGAACACAAGCTTCAGGTCCATTCCCATTCCGTCTGCCAGACGCTTCAGCAGCTTCAAAGATGGGTTGCGTGTTCCATTTTCCAGCTTGCTGATATCCGCCTGATTGATGCCGGTGCGTTCGGCCAGCTCCTTCTGGGTCAGGTTCTGAGAAATGCGTGCATCTGCCATCGCCCGGATGATATCCATTTCCGGCTGGTTCTCTTCCCACTCCTTGCGGAACTCCTCATTTTTCAGCTGTTCATTCAAATACAGATCCAGTGTTTTCATCTGATTCACCCTCTCTTTCCAAAAAATCTTTCCGATACTGTTTTGCCCGTTCAATTTCACTCTTGGGTGTTTTCTGGGTCTTTTTGATAAAGCCGTTCGTCAGAATGATCCTTCCCCCATAATAGAAGAAATACATGACCCGCGAAATATCCGTTCCAACTTTTCCGCGGATCTCAAAAATCCCATCATCCAGATGCTTGCTGTATGGCTCCCTCAGACGGTTTCCCTGTTCCTGTAAAACCTTTAGGGTCATTACCAGCTTGCTCCGCATTTTGATATCCAGTTCATCCAAAAAATCTTCCGCAGGGCGCTGGCCATCTCTTGTTTCATAAAATTCCACCACGAACGGTCCCATTTCAAAATCCTCCCTACACTTTTCCCCTTTCAGTATATGGCAGATATGCCATATTGTCAAGCGCAAAAAGGCCGCCGCCCATTGGAAAACAGGCAGCGGCCATACAGCTCGATTTTTTCTTTTAGCCCAGCAGCGCCAGCACACCGGCCTTGGGGCGGGCACCCACAGCCTGATTCACAAGCTTGCCGTCGCGGAACACCAGCAGGGTGGGGATGCTCATCACGCCGAACTGGGAGGCCAGCTCGGGCTGTTCATCCACATTGACCTTGCCCACCTTGACATCGATGCGCTCCTCGGCCACCTCGTCCACGATGGGGCTCAGCATCCGGCAGGGGCCGCACCAGGTGGCCCAGAAGTCCAGCAGAACAGGCTTTGTGCTGTGCAGCACCTCTGCCTCAAAGTTTTCTTTGGTAATGGTAACAACAGCCATATTGGTTCCCTCCATTTTTTATCCGCACCCTCTGCGGGGGCGGTCAGTTCCCTCAAAAGAAGGAGTGATTCTTACTTATGGCTCTAGTATACCCCAAACGACAGGATTTTTCCAGAAACAATCTGTGAACAAAAAAGGCGGCGGCCCGCCCGCTTGGGGAGAGCCGCCGCCCTGTGTTGTTCTTTGGAGTTCTCCGGGCTGTCTGGTCAGAACGATCAGGCCGTGACCCAGGCGATCGCGGTAACGGGCCACCAGCCGGTCAGGTTCAGAGCGGTGTAAACGCCAACGATCGCATTGCCGATGGACTTACCCATGTAATCAGCAGCGGCATTGATGCCCTTTGCTGCGAGATCGGTGATATTCTCGCCGTTCTTCTTGTTGTTCTTGATCCAGGTACGGGTCTGATCCAGACCCCAGATCAGGTTTGCAACAGAAATGACTGCGCCAATCGTCCAACCCACAGCAAACGGAGCGGTAAAACCGTCGCCGCCGCTGGTATAGGTCATTTCTTCTTCGTTCATCACGTTGTAGTTCGCGGGCAGCATGAGCTTCTTTTCCATAATAATACTCCTTTACAAAAGCATTTATTGCACGGTGCATCGTACACCGCAAGTTACAGAAAACAGACCTAGTATCCCACTTTCCCGGCTTACAGGATCAGCAGAACAGCGCTCAGGGGAGCCAGAGCCACCACCATGGTGCTGGAAACGGCATCCCGGACAAAGTTGGCTGCAGACTTGGACATATCCTCGCCGACAGCATCTGCGGCACGGCCCAGAACGGTGAAGAGGTTGCCCTCACGGTTGCTCTTCTTGTTCAGCCAGTCCTTGGAAGCGGAAATGCCCCAGATATAGCTGGCACCCAGCACCACAGCACCCACGACCGTAGCGGCAGTGGTTGCAAAGCCGCCAATATCGGAACCGCCCTGGGTATAGGTCATCTCTTCTTCGGAAAGCACTGCGTATTCAGCAGGCAGATTCATGTTCTTGTTCATAGGTCTCATACTCCTTTTTTGAGCAGCTTGAACCGATGGTGTTCTTTCCCAATTTACCATCTGGTTTCCAGCCTTATATTACTACATCACACAGTTTCATGCAATGGATTTTGTGAAAAACCATCAAAAATCGGAAAGTCGCATGAAAAAACAAACGAAAGTTTGGTGAAAAGCACTGCAATAATTTCCCACTCAGCCTGCCACGCCCGCACGGTAGAGATACGGGTCGGTGGTAAAGCTGGCATAGCTGTACAGCACAAGGATCTGGTCGTAGTCGTTGGCCGCAATGAGCTGGTCCAGCCCATAGTTATAGTTGCGGAAATCCACCACGTCGATGGCTGCATAGTTGGCTGTCAGGTAGGGCACAAAGCTGTTGGCATAGCTGTCCTTGATGACCAGGATCTTTCCCTCGCCATCACCCTCCACCCGGCTCAGGCCGTTGTTGCCGTGCAGGAACATGGCGTACTTATCATACACCTCCAGCTTGTCCAGATCGTACAGGCCGGTGGTGGTGCCCTCGGTGGGCTGGCCCGGGCCGGTGACGTTCCAGACCGTCAGGCTGTTCTGCAGGTCATACCAGGTAATGGTGTCTGGCTCGGCGTTCCAGGTGCGGGTCTTGGAGTAGTGGGTGCCGTAGAAATCCTCACAGGTCTCGGCCGTATGGGCATCCCGGTCAAAGGGGGTCAAGCCCAGCGTCTCGCAGAACTGCTGGTAGGCGTAATAGGCCCCCAGCGTCGTCCAGTGGTGGTCGGTGCGGTAGTAGAGGTATTCCCCTTTGTGCTCCGTCAGGGCGGGCAGGACATCAATGAACCGCCCGTAGGCCTCTCCCTGTGCGGCAACGCCTTCCAGAATGCCCTTCTCATCGATCTGGGGTGCCCCCGCCGGGACATTCTCAGGGTAGACCACCGAGGCCGACGGCACCAGCATGAGGTTCACCCTGCCCGGGTAGCGCTGGGCAAGGCTCTGGACGGCGGCAAGGTTCTTTGCCATCCCCTTTTCTTCATTTTTCAGGATGCTGTAATGCCGGGCGAACATCATGTGCTCCCGGCCCAGCAGGATGCCGCCGCTCTGGGTCTTTTGGAAGAGGGTGGTCTCCGCCGCGCTCTGCAGGCTGATCCACTGGTCGCGGCCAAACACCTGATCCTTGACGTATCGGGTGTAGCTGGTGAAGTAGTTGTTCAGCCCGTCGGCAGAAACGGCGGTCAGCCTGGGCCGCTGGGTCAGGGTGGTGTTTTCCAGTTCACTGTATGCGCGGTCGGGCGTGGCCATATCCAGCACGAACAGCCCGATAAAGAACAGCCCGAAGGCCACCAGCACCGGATACCGGAACAGAGAGGGAGTTTTCTTTGTATGCTTGTCCATTCAGGTCCCCTCCTCAGAAGTTGAAATACAGGAACGGGCTGTTGGTGCTGCCCACCACATACGCCGTAGAGAGCACCAGCAGCACCAGCACCGCAGCCACACGGGTCACGGTGTGTTTGCGCAGGGCGTTCCAGATCTTCTCAATGAGCGGGGTGCAGCACAGGATGCTGACCGCCAGCAGCACGCCGTAGTTGCGCAGGAAGTAGACCGGAGACGCACCGCCCGAGGGGAGAAAGAGCTTGCGGAACAGCAGCCCGAAGCCCACCCCGGCCTCGTTGCCCACAAACATGGCCCAGCCCACCACCACAAGGAACATGGTGTAGATGTGGGGCCAGATCTTGCCTTTTTCCAGATACTTGAGCAAAAACAGCTTTTCAAGGGCCAGCAAAACAAAGTAGTACAGGCCCCAGCAGATAAAGTTCCAGTCTGCACCGTGCCAGATGCCGGTGAGCAGCTCCACCACGAACAGGTTGAAGATCTGCCGCTTCAGGCCCTTGCGGTTGCCGCCCAGCGGGATATAGACATACTCGCGGAACCAGCCAGAAAGGGTCATGTGCCAGCGCCGCCAGAACTCGGTGATGGAGCGGGAGATATAGGGGAAGTTGAAGTTCTGGGGGAAATCAAAGCCCAGCATCTTGCCCATGCCGATGGCCATCAGGGAGTAACCGGAAAAATCAAAGTAGAGCTGGAGCGAATAGGCGATGACACCCAGCCAGACCAGCGGCGTGGACGCATTGGCAAGGCCCACAAAGGTGGTGGAAGGGCTGTCGGCAATGCCGATGATGTCTGTCCAGAGCGCGCCGACGGCATCCGCCAGCAGGACCTTTTTTGCCAGACCGAAGGTGAACAGGGTCATGCCTTCCTCGATCTGCTGCAAGCTGTAACGATGCTTGTAAACGTGCAGCTGAGCCGAGACATCCCGATACTTGACGATGGGGCCCGCGATGAGCTGGGGGAACATGACAACATAAGCGCCGAAGTCGATGATGTTGTGCTCAGTCTTTACCTCCCGGCGGTAGACATCAATGGTGTAGGAAAGGGTCTGGAAGGTATAAAAGCTGATGCCCAGCGGCAGGACGCTGATGCCCTGAATGGCCGCAAATCCGGTGCCCAGCAGGCTGTTGATGCTGCGCAGGACAAAGTTTGCGTACTTGAAGTAGAACAGCATCCCCAGGCTGGCCGCAAGGGCGACCAGCAGCAGCACCTTGCGCACGCCGGGCTTTGCGTCAAACGCTTCCAGCCCCAGACCGCAGAGATAGTTGATGAGGATCAGGGCCAGCATAACCGGGAAGAACCGGACCTCACCCCAGCAGTAGAACACCAGGCTGCACACAAAGAGCACCGTATTCTTGAGCTTTGCGGGCGCAAGGTAATACAGCGCCAGCGTGATGGGAAGAAACCGGAACAGAAAGATGATGGTGCTGAAAACCAAGGCTTCGACCTCCTTTTAAAAAAAGAGCTGCTGCAAATGCCCTCTCACACTCGCTGCGCTCGTCAGCTCTCCCTTTGGGAGAGGCGGCAGTGCGGAGCATTGACGGAGAGGGCCTGCAGCAGCCCCATTCAGTTTTATTTTACTCTCCCAGTGCGCTGTCCACCGCGCTGTCCAGATCGGCAGTGCACTCGTTGGAAGCGATGACCATGACCACGGTGTTGTCCTTAAAGGCGATCACGGCGTTCTCCACATTTTCCTGGGCCTGTGCGAACTCAGCGTAGTTGCCGTAGAACGCCACCTGATCCTGCTGGTAAGCAGTCAGCTGGTTTGCAACCTCCTCAGCCTTGCCGTCAGCAGCTTCCACGACCAGCACCATACCGGCATCGCCGTTGTCGTTGCTCTTCACGCCCTTGTAGCTCACCACATCCTCAGCGGGCAGGTTGAAATCGTACTCAATGTTCATGGCAGCGATCTCAAACTGGTTGGAGATGGGGTTGGCATCCAGCAGGGTCTCGAACGGTGCGTTCAGGGCATCGGTGCTGTTGTCCTCGCCCAGCGGGATGCTGGAGGCCTGGCTCAGCACTGTGGAGGCAGGCTCAGAGGACGCGGCAGAAGAAGCGGTAGAACCGGAAGAAGAACCGCAGCCGGCCAGCAGAGCACAGCTCAGGGCCAGAGAAGCAGCGGTCAGAATGATTTTAGCACGAAGTTTCATGGATTATTCCCTCTTTTATCTATTTTACACCGGTTCGCCCACGCGGAAGAGTTTCCGACAGCGAACCATTGTTATCTTACCATATCAAAGCCCGAATTGCAAACGGCAGGCAGAAGATTTTACGGTTTCTTCACCAGCGCTTTGCCGCTCAGCCCGCGATCTGCTGCAGGGCAGCGATATAGTCCTCAAAGCACAGGCCGCTGGCATTGATCTTTGCGGCATTTTCCACGCCCACATAGCGCCAGTGCCAGGGCTCGTAGGTGATCTCGGTCTTCTCCTCGGCCCCCTTGGGGTAGCGCAGGATGAACCCGTACTCCCCGGCGTGCTGGCAGAGCCAGCGGAAGGCGGCCGTGTTCTCAAAGCCCTCGTCCAGGCCGGTGTGCTCGGGGCTGTTCAGGTCTGCGGCCAGGCCGCAGTTGTGCTCAGAGTAGCCCGGCGGGTTGACGATAGCAGCAGCCATTTCCTTCGCCTTTGCATCGTCATAGCCCTGCTGCTTATAATAGTTGGTTTTTTTCTCGTAGAGATTGGTCTGGTAGGACACGCTGCGGTAGCCGCTCTGCATCCAGACGGTCACGTTCTCCGCAGCGGCAGCCTTCTGCAGCTCCAGAAAGGCATTGCAGGCCACGGTCTGCAGGGTCTTGTTCACTGCGGTCTTGGAGCCGCACTCGGCGGTCTCAAAGGTGTAGTTTTCCGGCATCTGATTGGTGTGGTTCACAAGGATCATCAGCGGGTCGGCCAGCATGGCCTTCGCCTCGGCGGCAGTCAGGCCCAGCAGGTTGTCCCGGCTCTCCACGCTCTCGGCGGCGGCTCCGCTCACGGCACTGCTCTCCGCCTTGCTGCTCGGCGCAGCCGACGGCAGGCTGCTGGCCGCACTATTGGCGGCGCTCCCAGCGGCATCCGCCGTGGGCACCGGAGCCTTGCGGCGGGAAAGCAGGAAGGACACACCGCCCACGGCCACGCAGACCACAAGGGTCAGCCCGGCGATGCGGCGGATGGCGCGGTTGCGTCGCCGCCGCCGGATCTCTGCCCGGGTCAGGCGGCGGCGGTGGATGGGTTGCTGCTGATTCATAAGAGACCTTCTTTCTCGGTTCATTTTCTGTATATTATGTTTCTCCGGGGGCATCCTAAGCCCGAGGTGACAGCCATGAAGGTGACAGCCATGAAGATGACAGCGGAAGAATACGCGCGGCGGGTGAAACAGGTCGGCCCCCGCTCCCCTCTGGGCTCCGACTGCCTGTGGGCCTTCTGCGTGGGCGGCGGCATCTGCCTGCTGGGCGAGGTGCTGCGCGGGTGGTATCTTGGCATGGGGCTGGAAGCCCAGCTTGCCGGTACCCTGACCAGCTGCACCCTCATCGTGCTGTCGGCCCTGCTGACCACGCTGGGGCTCTACCAGAAGCTTGCCGCCAAAGCCGGGGCAGGCTCGCTGGTGCCCATCACGGGCTTTGCCAACGCCGTGGTCAGCGCCGCCATCGAGTTCAAGCCCGAGGGCAGGGTCTGCGGCACCGGAGCCAAGATGTTCACCATTGCAGGGCCGGTCATCGTATACGGCACGCTGGCCGCTGTGGTCTACGGTGGGGTGCTCTGGCTGCTGGGCGGCTGACCGCTCTGTCTACAATACGCCTGCCGGGATGCAAAAATTGCAGTTTCCCGGCAAAGCGGACGGAGCAGAATATCGCACGAGCGCTATTATAGCACAAATCCCAAAGAAAAACAGCCCTGAAAGGGGGATTTTTTCATGGCGACCCGCCGGGGTGACACCCTGATCTTTCCAAAACCGCCTGTCATCGCCGCACATGCCTGCATCGGCGGCAAAAAGGAGGGCGAAAGCCCGCTGGCGGCAGAGTTCGATGAGCTGCACAGCGATAACCGCCTCGGGCAGGCCAGCTGGGAGGCCGCTGAAACGCAGCTGCAATTACAGACGGCGCGGCTCTGCCTGAAAAAAGCCCACGCCACCGAAAAGGATGTGAGCCTCCTGCTGGCCGGAGACCTGCAGGCCCAGTGCACGGCTTCGGGCTATGCGGCCCGGGCGCTGGGCCTGCCCTTTGCGGGGCTGTTCGGGGCCTGCAGCACCATGGCCGAGGCGCTGGGTGTTGGGGCCTGCCTGTGCAGCGCCGGAATGGCAGACGGCCTGCTGGCCATGACCTCCAGCCACTTCTGCACCGCCGAGCGGCAGTTCCGCACCCCGCTTTCCTACGGAGCCGTGCGCACCCCCACCGCCCAGTGGACTGCCACGGCGGCAGGGGCCTGCCTGCTTCGCCCCGCCGGGCAGGGGGTTGGCATCCGGGCCGTGACCTTTGGCCGGGTGCAGGATCTGGGCATCCGGGACATCAACAACATGGGGGCCGCCATGGCTCCGGCTGCGGCGGCAACGCTCCTGCGCTACCTCACTGATACCAACACCCAGCCGCAGGAGTTCGATGCCATCTGCACCGGCGACCTGGGCCATGTGGGCAGTCAGCTGTTCCGGGAGCTGCTGGCCGCCGAGGGCCTGCTCCTCAAGAATCATATAGACTGCGGTTCCCTCCTCTATGATGCCGAGGGCCAGTCGGTGCACAGCGGCGCTTCTGGGCCGGGGTGCTGTGCAGCAGTGCTCTGCGGGCATCTCCTGCCCCGGCTGGAGCGGCGGGGGCAGCGCCGGGTTCTCTTTCTGGCCACAGGCGCGCTGATGAGCCAGACCACCTTTTTGCAGAAGGAGAGCATCCCCGCCATCTCGCACCTGGTGGAGCTTGCTGCCCCGGAGGAACAGAACGGAGGGAACACATGAACTATTTCTGGGCATTCGTTACAGGAGGGGCCATCTGCGTGGTGGGCCAGCTCTTTCTCGACCTGACCGCCCTGACCCCCGCCCGCATCCTGACGGGCTATGTGGTGGCGGGCGTGGTGCTCTCGGCCCTTGGGTGGTACGCGCCGCTGGCCGAGTTTGCAGGCTGCGGTGCCACCGTTCCCCTGCTGGGCTTCGGGCATCTGCTTGCCAAAGGTGTGCGCACCGCCCTTGCCGAGGAGGGAGCCATCGGCATCCTGACCGGCGGGCTGACCGCCGCGGCTGCAGGCATCACCACCAGCCTTGTCTGCGGCGTGGTCTGTTCGCTGGTGGGCCGCAGCCACGACCAGAATTGAAGCAGAACCCTTCCTGGGACGATACGCTTTTTTCGTGTATCGTCCTTTTCTGCGCCGATTCGCGCCCTCTGCATGGTACACTTTTCCAGAAAAGGAGATGATAGTCATGCGCGAGACTCTTGCAACGATCTTATGGGAGGGCTGGACCGCCCTCGTGCTCTGCGCGGCGGCGGTGTTCCTGCCCGGCAGCGAGGCCCTTACATATCCCGCCGTGCTCTGGCCCGGGCTGGTGCTGGCGGCTGCTGTGCCTGCGGGCTGGGCGTTCTGGGCGCTGGCAGAGCAGCCCGCCCCCCTGCCCCCGGAACAGCTGCTGGAAAAACAAAAACCCCCATATCGGGTTCCCGATACAGAGGTTTTGTTCGTCAGTCGATCACTTGATCTGTCGTAAATCAGGCGTTCTTGTTTGCACGCTTGGCCATACGGCTGATCTTGCGAGAAGCGGTGTTCTTCTTGATGACACCCTTAGCGCGAGCCTTGTCGATCGCGGAAACAGCAGCCAGGACGGTTGCGTCCTTGTCAGCGGCATTCGCATCGATGGCAGCGTCTGCCTTCTTGACGACTGTTTTCAGGTTGGTCTTAATGGCCTTGTTGTGAGCCTGCTCTGCAGCAGCCTGCACGACGCGGTCCTTCTGAGATTTGATGTTAGGCATTCGTTCCACCTCCTTGGCTACCTATAACAGCGCACCTTATGATACCATATTTGCCGTACCAGCGCAAGCCTTTTTTGAATTTTTGTTTAGAATTTTTTCATTTTCCCATACTTCTGGTACCGTTTGGGCGGGAAAAGCGCCCAAATACGGAAATTCAGCCGGATGGGGGATGCAAAATGCGGGAAACTGACCTTGCCGATGAACTGTTCGGCCAGCCAGGCAAAACCGCCCTGCCCGCCGGGGTGCGCGTGGCAACGGCCCGTCAGGGCGGCGTGACGATCACCCGGGTAGAGATCGCGCGGGAGGGACTGGCGCGGCCTCGGGGCCGGTATGTGACGCTGGAGGTCCCCAGCGTGAGCCTGCTGGACGAGCGGGACAGCGCCGTGATCGAAGCTGCCGCCGCAGAGCTGCGGCCCCTGCTGCCGCCCGAAGGCCCGGTGCTGGTGCTGGGGGTGGGCAACCGCCGGGTCACGGCAGATGCTCTGGGCCCCCGCACGGTGCAGAAGGTGTTCGTGACCATGGGGCCGCGCACCGTGCCGGTACAGGGCATCCGGCCGGTGGCGGCTGTGGCTCCTGGGGTATCGGCGGCCACGGGCCTGAGCTTACAGCAGCTGGCCGGGGCACTGGTGCGGGAGCTGCGGCCCGCCGCCCTGCTTTGTGTGGACAGCCTTTGCACTGCTGAACCGGAGCGGCTGGGCCGGACGCTCCAGTTTTCAGACACCGGGCTCCACCCGGCCCAGCCCGACCACTCCCGGCATCTGGATGCCGCCCGGCTGGGTGTGCCCGTCCTTGCGGCGGGCATCCCCACCCTGATGCAGGCCGAGGAGGGCCGGGATCTGGTCGTCACGCCCCGGGATCTGGACGGGGTCATCGCCCACGGCGCGGCCCTGCTGGGGGCTGCCATCAACCGGGCCCTGCAGCCAAAGCTGAGTGTGGCGCAGCTGTGCTGGCTGGTGGGGTAACCCTCTCGGTCTCGCCTTCGCTCGCCTGCTCCCCTGATAGGGGCCAGTTTTATGCTGCTGCCGGCCCGCTGCTCCTACTGGGAGAGGCAGCAATCCGTTCGCATTGATGGAGCGGTTCTCTCATATCTATTTTGCAGAAGGGGGTGAGGTTCCATGCGCAGGCGGGAAACGGCGGGGTGCGGGCATCCCCTGCCTTTTGCGGCAGCGGCAGGCCTTGCGCTGGGGCTGGCACTGTTTGCGCACCAGCTGCTCCTCACGCTGGCGGCAGTGGTCATCGGGCCGCTGCCAGCCGTGCAGACCGCCCTTTACCTGAGCCGGAAAGACCTCTCCGAGAATGCCGCACAGGCTGTGAGCGAACCCGCGCAGGAAACACAGGCAGAGCCTGCACAGGAGGCTCCCGCCCTGCCTGCCGGTGACATTGAAGCCTACCTTGTCCCGCTGGAAGGCGATGAGGCCCGCCCGGAGGGAGCCGGTGCCATCCTGGAAAAGAACTATCCGCAGGGCAGCGGGGAGAAATACATTCCCTGCGGCAGCGGCAGCATCAAGAACAACACCAGCGTCTCCAACACAGATGTCGCCGCCGAGATCACCAACCCGCTCCCCTTTGCGGTGGAGTGGAACAGCCCCGACCCGCAGATCCTCATCATGCACACCCATGCCACTGAGGACTACCGGCTCTCGGCAGGGCTGTGGTACCGCCCGGGGGACGGCTCCCGCACCACCGACCGGGACCTCAACATGTGCGCTGTGGGCCGGGTGATGGCGGACACCCTCAATGCCGCCGGGCTCAATACCCTGCACGATGAGACCCTGAACGACTACCCCAGCTACACCGGAAGCTACGCCAACAGCCGCGCGGTGGTGCAGCAATACTTATCGCAGTATCCCAGCATCAAGATCGTGCTGGATGTCCACCGGGATGCCATTGAGACCGAGAACGGCTCCCGCATGGCCCCGGTGTGCACCGTCAACGGGCGGCAGACAGCGCAGGTGATGATCATCTGCGGGTGCGACAACGGCACCACGGTCAGCCTGCCCAACTACCGGCTCAACCTCCGTTTTGCCGCCGCCTGGGAAACCGCCATGGAGGGCCTGTACCCTGGCTTCACCCGCCCGGTCCTGTTCAGCTACCGGTTCTACAATCAGGATCTGACCCCCGGCAGCCTGCTCATAGAGATCGGCGGGCACGGCAACAACCTGAACGAGGCCCTCTATGCCGGGCAGCTGGCGGCCAATGGGCTGATCCAGGCAATCAAAAATGCCGCTGGCTGACCAGCGGCATTTTTGATTGCTTATTCGTATACGATGCAGCCCAGGATCTGCTTGCCCAGCCGAACGATCTTCTCGTTCTGCTCCCGCACGGCATCGGTGCGGGTGACCGTGCAGTCGGCAGCCAGCACAATGGCATCGGCAGCCACCACATGGGGCACGGTGGCAGCGGCCTTGAGGATGCTCTCGGCGGCGGTCACGCTCTGGCCGCGCAGGGGTTCCGTGGCCTGCAGGGCAGCGGCCAGTGCTTCCAGCTGGTCCGCAGGCAGATCGCCGGTGACCAGAATATTCTTCGCCTCCGGGGCGCGGCTGCGGATGGTCTGAGCCATCAGGCAGAGCATCTCAGCGTCCGCGCTGCCATCGGGGCGGCCCTCCATCTGATAGAGCTTTGCATCCAGCTTTCCGGCCTTCTTGGTGCGGTCGCTGGCCAGCGCGCCCAGCACGGGCAGGCCGGTGGAGCGGTTCAGCTCGCTGGCCGAGTAGACCATGCCGTCCAGCAGGAACTTGACCACGACCACGCCGCAGGCAAGCACACCGCCCAGCAGGAAGCCAATAAGCAGATACTTTGCCACCGAGGAGGCAGCGCCGCCGCCCAGTGCGGGCTCCTCCGCACTCTCCCAAGTACTCTTAGCAGAAGCCAGATTGTCATCCAGCGCCTGACGGGCACTCTGCAGTTCCACCAGCTGGCTCTGCAGATTCTGAACATCTTCACTGCTCGTCTGCTGCAACGCACGCAGTTCCGTGGAGACCCCCTGTGTCACACTCTGATCAATCACGCGTACACTGTGGCTGCACACAGCAGCTGCCGCTTTATCATGGATCAGATCCAGACGACCCAGCAGCGCGTTCAGAATTTTCTCTGCGGTCTGCTGATCTGCAGCATACGCCTGCAAGGTCATCACGCCGTTATACTCGCCACTGTCGTTCTGGGAAAGTTCTACCGTGACCACGCCCTTCAGGTAGCGCACATCTACCCCTACGGCATCAGCGGCAGCATTCATGGAGTCACCGCTGACCAGCTGTTTCTGATATGCAGCCAGCAACGCACCGGTCGGGTCAACATTCTGATACGCAGAACCCGGCTGGATTTTGTAGCCGCTGTCAATATAAAGGTCAGCCTGCGCCGTCCAGACATTATAAACGTCCAGATTTTTTAGCAGCGACTTTTCTGCATAGTCCTGTGCCTGTTTCAGTGCTTCCTGCACACTAGACTGCGCATCCTCGTTGCTCTTCGCCGTCAGCTCGTACTGCTGCACAGCAAACTCATAATCCTTCTCTTTCTGCTGATACTCAGCCAGAGCCTCTTCATAAGCAACCTGATCTTCTGCCGAAACAGCGCCGCCGCGCAGGATCTTTACCCCGGCAAGGCCGCCAGCGATCACAGCACAGACCACCGCGGTCAGCAGGATGGGCTTGAGCTTGTGCAGAAGGGTCACCATGAGCGCAACGAGGTCGATCTCTTCCTCATCCTGTGCGCCGGTGGGGTAAGTGGTTTGGTTTTCGTTCATGCTCTACTCCTCAGGACAAAGCCAATCTTCATGTTTGTTCCGTTTTGTGCAATGCACATACTATAGCAGGATAAATAATATCATTCTTTCCGGCAGAATTCAACCGTTTTTCCGCAAAAAGCCGATTGACAAACCGGTGCTGCTGTGCTATTTTTAGAATTACTGAAAAGCAAGGATCGGGAAAAGTAACGCATTCCGGACGCTACAGAGAGCGCGGCAGCAGCTGAGAGCCGCGTGCGGGCCAGTGCGCGAACGAACACCCGGGAGCTGCAAGCTGAACACGGCATTCCGCCGCCAGTAGGTGCGCCGCAAAGCCCAGCGTTACCAGGGCAGCGCTTATTGGAGCGCGCGAGCGACCGGACACTTCCGGTAATTCAGGTGGCACCGCGGACATTACAAGACAGCTTGTTCGCCCTGAAAATTCAGGGCAAAGCTGTCTTTTTATTTTTATATCGGAGGAAAGAAAAGATGGAACGTACTGAGATCGTCTCGCTGTACAAGAACACCCCCGCCGACGGCACGGTGGTCACCGTGTGCGGCTGGGCCAAGAACATCCGTGATTCCAAGAACATCGGCTTCATCGCCCTGTCGGACGGCGGCTGCTTCAAGACCCTGCAGGTCGTGCTGGAAGCCGGCAAGCTGGCAAACTACGATGAGGTCGTCCACACCGGCCTGTACAGCAGCCTGCGCATCAAGGGCAAGCTGGTGCTCACCCCGCAGGCAAAGCAGCCCTTTGAGCTGAACGCCGACAGCGTGGAGATCCTGGGCGACTGCCCCGCAGACGAGTACCCCCTGCAGAAAAAGAAGATGAGCATGGAGTATCTGCGCACCATGCCCACCCTGCGCCCCCGCACCAACACCTTCAACGCCGCATTCCGCGTGCGCAGCGTGGCTGCCTATGCCATCCACAAGTTCTTCCAGGAGAATGGCTTCATCTACTCCCACTCTCCCCTGCTGACCGCTTCCGACTGCGAAGGTGCCGGTGAGATGTTCCAGGTCACCACGCTGGACCTGCAGAACGTGCCCAAGAACGAGGACGGCACCGTGGATTACAGCCAGGACTTCTTTGAGAAGCCCGTCAACCTGACCGTTTCCGGCCAGCTGGAGGCCGAGGCCATGGCCATGGCCTTTGGCAAGGTGTACACCTTCGGCCCCACCTTCCGTGCGGAGAAAAGCTTTACCACCCGCCACGCCGCCGAGTTCTGGATGATCGAGCCTGAGATGGCCTTCTGCGACCTGAAGGGCTACATGGACACCGCCGAAGCCATGACCAAGTTCGTCATCCGCTACGTGCTGGACAACTGCCCCGATGAGATGGCCTTCTTCAACCAGTTCATCGACAAGGGCCTGATCGAGCGCCTGGAGCTGGTGGCAAACAGCGAGTTCGGCCGCATCACCTACACTGAGGCCATCGAGATCCTGAAGAAGAACAACAAGAAGTTCCAGTTCCCCGTGGAGTGGGGCGTGGATATCCAGACCGAGCACGAGCGCTACCTGACCGAGGTCGTGTTCAAGAAGCCCGTCTTTGTCACCGATTACCCCAAGGAGATCAAGAGCTTCTACATGAAGATGAACGCGGACGGCAAGACCGTGGCCGCAGCTGATATGCTGGTGCCTGGCATCGGCGAGCTGATCGGCGGCAGCCAGCGCGAAGAGAACTACGACAAGCTGGTGGCCCGCATGGACGAGCTGGGCATGGACAAGACCAACTACGAGTGGTATCTGAACCTGCGCAAGTTCGGCGGCGTGGAGCACGCCGGTTACGGCCTGGGCTTCGAGCGGATGATCATGTACCTCACGGGCATCCAGAACATCCGTGACGTGCTGCCCTTCCCCCGCACCGCTTACGGTTTCTAAGGATTAAATTCAACCCTCTCAGTCAAAGCCTGTCGGCTTTGCCAGCTCCCCCGAAGGGGGAGCCTATTGCGGCTCTTGGATAAAGGCAGCATAGCCTCTCCCCTCGGGAGAGGTGGCATTGCGGAGCAATGACGGAGAGGGTTGTTTTCAACAAGGAGATAAATACAAGTGGAAAATATCGCTCCTGCCCTGTTGGACTGGTTCTACACCAACCGCCGCATCCTCCCCTTCCGGGAGGACCCCACGCCCTACCATGTCTGGCTGAGCGAGATCATGCTGCAGCAGACCCGGGTCTCGGCGGCGCTGCCCTACTACGAGCGCTTCCTTGCCGCCCTGCCGGATATCCCCGCGCTGGCCGGATGTGAGGAGGAAAAGCTGCACAAACTGTGGGAGGGGCTGGGTTATTACAGCCGGGTGCGCAATTTGCAGAAGGCAGCGAAGATCGTCTGCGCTCAGTACGGCGGGCAGCTGCCTGCTGATTACAACGCCCTGCTGGCCCTGCCCGGCATCGGGGAGTACACGGCGGGGGCCATTGCCTCCATCAGTTTCGGTCTCCCGGTGCCCGCCGTGGACGGCAACGTCCTGCGGGTGTTCGCCCGGCTCTACAACGACCCTCGGCTGGTCACCGACCCGCAGGTGAAGCGGGAGTTCACGGCACGGGTCATGGAGCACCAGCCGCCCGCAAAAGCCGGAGACTACAATCAGGCCCTGATGGAGCTGGGCGCGCTGGTCTGCCTGCCCAACGGCGCACCTCTGTGTGAGCAGTGCCCGCTGGGCACGCTCTGCCGGGCCCGGGCCGCAGGCACCGCCCTCTCCCTGCCCCAGAAAACGCCCCCCAAGGCCCGGCGCATTACACCGGTCACGGTGGCGCTGGTGCTGAACGAGGGCCGGGTGCTGCTCCAGCAGCGGCCGGCCAAGGGCCTGCTGGCCGGGCTGTGGCAGCCGGTGCTGTGGGAGGATACCACCCTTACCGCCGCAGAGACCGCCGCCCGCCTTGCTTCCCTGGGGCTGGACTGCACAGGTGCACATTTCACGCCCCTGCCTGCGGCCAAGCACATTTTCACCCACATCGAATGGCACCAGAGCGGCTATTTCCTCACTGTGCCGGAGCAGCCCGCCCCCGCAGGCTGCGTCTGGGCCGGAAAGGAGCAGCTGGAGGCCGCGTACACCCTGCCCGGTGCCTTCAAGGTCTACAAAAAGCTGCTGCTGACCAAATTGCTGTGATTGCCCGGATTGATGAAATTTCTGCATTTCGGATTGTAATTTTTTGCTTTTCCGGGTATAATAGCCTTATCAAAATGAACTCCGGTTCCATGAACCACCGTTCCCCACCAGAAAAGGAGTGTGTCCTATGAAGAAATCCTGTCTGATCGCTGTTATCGCCACGCTGGCCGCTGTGGCCGGTGCGCTGGCCGCCGTGGCTGTCTATCTGCACCGCCGTGAGAAGGAGCTGGACGAGTACGAGCGTCTGCTGTTTGGCGAGGATAAGGCTGAGACCGTTGAGCCTGCCGCAGAGCAGCCCGCAGAAGACACTTCTGCCGAGGATGCCGCAGAATAAACCAAACACCAAAAAACGCACCCGGCTTGTCCCTGCAAGCTGTGGTGCGCTTTTTTATACGCCGCATTGATTTGAAATCAACCTCTCAGTCCGCGCTCCGGCGCGGCCAGCTCCCCTGGCAGGGGAGCCAAGTGCAGGGATGCGGCTTTGTAACAGGAGTACATATCCATGAAACGATTTTTGTTGTGGGTCGTTGGTGTCATTCTGGGCGTTGCTGTGCTGCTGGGCGCGGTGATGACCGTGAGCTATTCCTTTACCGGCGAGGGTTCCCGCCCGGCGGCAGACACGCAGTTCGGCGGGCAGGCGCTGGAAGTGAACGGCTCCTGCTGGCAGGTGCCGCTGCTGGGCGGCGTGTTCGATAAGGTGTTCACCAGCCCGGAGACCCTGACTGTGCAGAAACTGGGCGTGCTGTATGACGCACATCCGGCCCTCGCCCTGCCCGATTGGGCCAGCTACACCACCATGACCATTGAAACCGACATCGGCAGCATCGTGTTTGCTGGGTCAGCCTCTCAGTACGAGGACTTTCTCTTCCCTGCCAACGGGGATTACAAGGCAAAGCTGACGGTCTGGCGGCTGCCGCAGGACTATCTCGCCACCCAGTTTGAGGGCGGCTCCACCGGTGCCATCCGCAAGAATCTGGGCGTGGAGCACCCGGCCAAACCCACGGGCTGGTACAGCTACTCCTTCCGGTTCACTCTGCAGGCCAGCGCGGAGGTCGCCCTTTCCACCGAGCGGCTGGAGCAGGGCGGTGTGGCGGCGCTTTCCATCACCGGCCTGACCGGCGAGACCGCTCCCGCCGTGGAGACCGACCTGGGCAGCGTCCAGTGCGTCCGGCTGGGCAGCGGCTGGCGCGCCTACATCCCCGCCGCCTACAACGCTTCGGCGGGTGGGCACACGGTCAACGTTACCGTCAACGGCGAGACCTTTGCCCGGACGCTGACCGTTCTGCCCAAGGATTTCGGCACCGTGGAGGTGGAGCCGGAACCTGCATCCACCGAGGCTGCCAACACCGAGTTCCGGAACAACATCTGGCCCCTGTACGAGCAGCCCGTGCGGGAAAAGCTCTGGGCCGGTGCCTTCCTCTGCCCGGCTGAAAACTACATGACGCTGGTGGATTTCGGTCAGGTCAAGGTGACCGGCGGCCAGCAGGGCAGCCGCTCCAACTCCACCCGGCTCTACACCATCCCCGGTGAGCCCTGCCGCGCCCCGGCGAATGGCGTGGTGGTCTTTGCGGGCGATCTGGCCCTCACCGGCAGCACCGTGGTCATCGACCACGGCTGCGGCGTGCGCAGTTATCTGTATGGCCTGCAGGAGCTCTCCGTGACCCGCGGCCAGACCGTGGAGCGGGGGCAGGCTGTCGGCGTGCTGGGCGAGGAGCTGACCATGGACTTCAAGCTCGGCAGCAAGAGCGTGAACCCCTGGCCCCTGTTCCAGACCAGCGGCGGGTTATTCTGGCAGGAGAAGGGCTGATCCTGCAAAAAATTTGCAGAAACCTGTAACGCTTTCTCCTTTTCTGCGTTATTGGGGTGAAAGGCCATGAAAAAGGAGGGCAAAAGACGATGAAAACGAATTGTGATATCATCCGTGACCTGCTGCCGCTGTATGCGGAGCACATCACCAGTGAGGCCAGCAACGCGCTGGTGGAAGAGCATCTGGCTGAATGTGAAGCCTGTCGCGCCGAGCTGGAACAGATGGAGCAGCCGGTGCCGGTACGGCCGGAAGCGCAGCCGGATGCGCCCCTGCGCAGGATCAGGGCCGCCCTGCAAAGAAGGAGCTTCCGTACAGTAATCGGCTCTGTGCTGGCTGCCCTGTGCGCTCTGGCAATGATATTCTGGATGGGCACTGCCCGCGTCCCGGCCACCACAGAGCAGGCTCAGTTCTGGACCTACAACCGCAAAGAGAATGGCGCTGACATCTGCATTCTGGAAGTGCAGGGCGAGGGGGTCTGGCTGGATATGGAGGGCACCTTCAGCTGGGGCAAGCCGCAGATCACTGTGCGGGCCATGCGCTACCGCTTTCCGGGCGTGCATCGGGTACTGACAGCCCTGGTGGATTCTGATCGATCCACTGTATGGGTCATGGTGTCTCGCACCCAGCTGCTGACCGTGGACTGCGCAGACCAGACCCTGTACTACCGCGATGGACAGCTGGTAGACCGCTACATCGTGCAGGAAAACCCGGACGGTACCTTTGACTACGCCTACGGCACCGACCAGGAATACGGCATCGACTATAAGAAGGGCTGAGCCTATGGACATCGACAGCGTTTACCGGCTCTATTTCCGGGATGTGTTTCTGTTCCTGCAGGGCCTGACCCACAACGAAGCGCTGGCCGAGGAGCTGACGCAGGAAACTTTCTTCAAGGCACTGGACGGTCTGAAGGACTACGATGACCGGCAGGATGTACGGGCATGGCTGTTCACGGTGGCCCGCAACGCCTATTATTCCCACTGCCGCCGGACAAAGCACACCGCCCCGCTGGAAGATGCCGAAACCGCCCCCGCCGACACTCCGGACATTGCCCAGCTGCTGGTCGATCAGGATGCGGCATTCACCGTGCATCAGTGTCTGCACACGCTGGACGAGCCTTACAAAGAGGTGTTCAGCCTCCGGGTATTCGGCGAGCTGCCCTTTGAGCGCATCGGGCTGATCTTCGGCCACAACGCCGCATGGGCCCGGGTGACCTACTACCGGGCCAAGACCCAGCTGCAAAAGATGCTTTCCTCTTCCACCTGACATTCCCTATCACAGCAGAACACCCCCGGCCCAAAGGCGCGGGGGTGTTCTTTTTGTGCGCAGTCGTGCTCCCCAGTTCTCCGGGAAAGCAGGCAACAAAAAACGGCTCTGCCGAAGCAGAGCCGTAAAGATACATCTGAAACAAATCAGCGCTTGGAGAACTGGGGTGCACGACGTGCAGCCTTCAGACCGTATTCACCTATCCTTGATCCAAAAAGACCAGTATTCATGCGGTTTTTCGGGCTTTCCTCTCTCAGT
>OMBQ01000180.1_pt1 | contig 81740 bp, 78 predicted proteins | sample 1674311 | NCBI WGS metagenome assembly OMBQ01 (sample SAMEA103958160, study PRJEB25191) | human gut metagenome | biome: human-associated habitat [ENVO:00009003]; feature: intestine environment [ENVO:2100002]; material: feces | place: Germany | collected 2013/2015 | reverse complement strand
CAGAACGCATGCTCTTCATCACCGACAAGGCGTCAGAAATCTATCGCTCGCCCCATTGGTACGAGGTGCTGCCACAGGAAGAACTGAAGAAGCGCAGACAAGCCTACCTGGACCGTGGGCTCACCATCGACGGAAGAGGTGTGGCTGTTTCTGCTATTCAGCCTGCCCAACCTAGTGATAGCAATGCTGCTCATGCTGCTCATCTCAGCCCTGCTGGAGCTCATCAGGATGCTGTCGCTGTGGCAACCGGCAAGAACCTCGCAGCCTTCGACCTCTTCCGCAATGCGGCAGGTCTGAAGGACGTAGATATCAACACCCCAGGCTCCCGTCACTCATCGCTCCTGGCAATCATGAGTGCAGGCGCATCGAGAGTGATGTCCGAAGAGGAACTGAAGGCGGTGGTGGCACAGAAGATGCCTGCCTTCTCGCAGGAGCATGACTGCCAGCAGCTGATCCACGACTTCTATGCGAAATATGGTGACAGTTCGAAGCCGATGTCGCAAGCCGTGATCCGCATCAATGCCCAGGCAGAGAAGTCCTCCCAAAAGGATGCCGTGGCGTTAAAAGCCGAGAGTTCCGAGGGCGGCACGGATATCAATGCGGAAGATGATAAATTAGTACCGCCTCCGATGCCCGAACATCTCCCGAAACTCGTGGAGCTGCTGCTATCAAAGACCCCGGACGTATACAAGCCAGCCGTGGCACACGCCATCTTCCCGCCACTTGCTACACACCTCTGCAAGACCACCTTCAAGTACATCGACAATGTGGAGCATGAGGCTACCCTGATGTGCTGTCTGCTGGCGGGTACGGGCGCAGGCAAGAACTGTGTGCAGATGCCTATCAACATGATTATGGAGGACATCAGACAGCGCGACCGTGAGAACCTGCAACGGGAGAAGGAATGGAAAGAAGAGGTGACACGCAAGGGCGCCAACAAGGATAAGCGCAAGCGCCCGGAAAACCTCATCATACAGGAGATAGACGCCGATATGACCAATCCGGCATTCGTCATGCGCACGGCTGAGGCTCAGGAACATTTTCTCTATACATCGCTCAATGAGATAGACCAGTTCGACGCCCTCAAGGGGCAGGGCAACCAGCAGTTCAAGATCATGTGCCTTGCCTTTGATCCGGGCAACCAATACGGTCAGACTCGCGTGGGTACATCGAGCGTCACCGAGCGCATCACCATCCGGTTCAACTGGAATGCATCGACCACCGTCCAGCTGGGGCAGCGATATTTCTCAAAGGTGCTCACCGACGGACCTATCAGCCGCATCAACTTCTGTACTATCCCGGAGCGGGAAATCGGTGCCGAAATGCCAGTATACGGCGAATACGACGAAGCCTTCAGAGAGGCGCTCAGACCGTACATAGAGAATCTGTGCAAGGCGTCGGGTAGGATAGACTGCGCTGAGGCTTCTGCCCTGGCAGAAAAGTTGAAGGATGAGAACGCCGACTTTTCGCGCATGTCGCAAAACAGGGTGTTCGAGAATCTCTCCTTCCGTGGCAACGTAATTGCCTTTCTCAAGGCTTGTGTGCTATACGTGGCAAACGGCTGCAAATGGGAACCCGAAATAGAAGAGTTCATCAGATGGAGCGAGAGCTACGACCTGTGGTGCAAGATGATTTTCTTTGGCGCCAGCATAGCCAAGGCTAATGAGGTAGGAGAGAAATCGAGCAAGCGAGGACCTGCCAACCTGCTGCAGCAATTGCCTGACACCTTCACTTATGCGCAGGCAGAAATGGTGCGTCTGCAGAACGACTTCGGAAAGAAGGGTACGGCGACGATGCTGAGAAACTGGGTGAACCGTCATTATATCGAGAAAATTCCTCCGAAGGGAGTAAATGCCGACGGAGCTGACGGAAAGCAGGGCGGAAAGGTGTTCAGTATTCAGTTATTCAGTTTTAAGAAGCTATTATTCCGTTCTGACGGACTCGACCTGAGATGTTTTAACGCAAAATAGTTTAACACTTAACATTCAAGCAAATGGAAATAGTATTAAAGCGTATAGCTAAAAAAGGAACTTATACCATCGGCAGACTCTATCTGCTGTCCGATAGTAGTGTAAAGCGTAACTCGCTACCCGGCAAGAAGAAGGACGACAAGTGTACATTGGTTCATACCTTTGACAGCCAGCTGTTGTCCAAGGATACATATCTCTGTGAAACCATGGAGCCTACATGGCGCAATCTGTTGGGTATCAAGCTAAAGCCTGAGGAAGTTGATGCCCGCTATAGCCGCAAGAGCGGCGTGAAGGCTCGTAAGGTACCTGGCCATACTGCCATTCCTGAGGGTACTTATCCTGTGGTCATATCGTATTCTCCAAGATTCAAGCGTTGGCTGCCATTGCTGTTGGGCGTGCCGAATTTCGAGGGCATCCGCATCCATGCAGGCAATTATCCTGATGATACGCAAGGCTGCATCCTTGTGGGGGAGAACAAGTTCGAGGGCATGGTGGTGAACTCCCGTATCTGGCTGCAGCGGCTCATCAACGCCATGACAGCGGCGCGCGACCGAGACGAAAGTATCTGGATAACCATCCTATAGGTTACAAGTGATAAACAGATAGGGAACGCACTGCGCTCCCTATTTTATTTCTTTATCACCTTCAGAACCTGGTCGGCAAGGCTTCGCATTCCCTTTATCATATGGTAATTCCTTCCCTTGTTACATTATGATTAAATAAAGTATAATGGTTCTCCTCCCATTCTTTTTGGGAGAAAAGTATAGGGTTGATGATTTCATCAATATCCCAGCCTAATTCTCTTAATGGATAAGAATACTTATCGTAATCTCGAAGCGTAACTTTTGGTTTGTCTAGAAGAATCAATACATCCCAATCACTTTCTTCATGTTCTGTACCTCTAGCGCGGGAACCAAACAAGATTGCTTTTGCATGAGGATCAATCTCATGCAATCTATTGTGCATTGCTTCTATGATTTGTTTCTTCTCCATATCTATCAATATTAATATATGTGTTGCAAAAATACGAGTTTTCTTTCCTGTTACCCCATAGATCTTATTTTTTTCATCACCAAATCAGCGAGCATGATGGCAGATTCCTTCTCATCCCTCGGTGCATCCTTTGACTTCCATGCCACGATGAAGCGGATTCGGGCAGCGGTTACCTTGTAGCCTTTCAACTCCCATTTGCCTAGTTTCTCTTTTATCTTGATGGAGAGCTGGGCTATGTCTCTGCCTGTTGATGGGAGACAGAGGCAATGGTCGTGGTAGGTTAGCGGCATACCGCTTCTCAGGCAAAGGATAGCGTCCTTGTGAGGCTTGGAGAAGCCCAGGTTTACATCCTTGTGTGAGAGCTGAAGCACTATTTCGTTGGGCTCATCGTAGGCTTGGGCATCATAGAGATGCTGGGCACTTTTCAGAGTGTCGAAGAGATTGCCGTTGGTGTGGATGGCAAGCGTACGCTTGGCACGGGTCATACCCACATAGTATCGGCGCAGTATGTCATCTGTAGGATGCTTGGGATGGGTAATGAGCATCAGTACATGGTCGAACTCATGACCTTTTGCCTTGTGGATGGTGCTGACCACGATGTCTGATTTCGAGATGTCACAGAAGTCTTCTACTGATGATTCGAACACGAACTCCCTCAGGTCGCTGTAGTACTTGGCACGATTGGTCTGCTCAAATATCTGTAGGCTGCGGCGCAGATATGGCAATGCCTGGCTGGTGGCATATTTTTGGAATGTCAGCTGCTTGGTTGTTTCCCAAATATCATCAGGGATGATAGGGGATTTCGTCTCCTTGATGCCTTGGTCTATCTTCTTCAAGAAGTATCTTACCTCTGCCAGATTCCAGAAGCGCAAGCCGTCCATTGATTGCACCAGCTTGGCCTTGATGCCATGACTGTGAAGAAGAGCCAGCATGATGACAGCCTCCTCATTGGTCTGCGTGAGGATGCTGATGGTTTCGTTCTTCTTGCGGGAAGATGCATCGGCTTCTTTTGAAGCGTTACTTCCCAGTATTCGCGTAACATCTTCTAGGATAGGCTGATACATATAAACCTTTTTCTCCTGAATCTCGTATGGATGCTTCACGATTCTTACTTCTCCATCTTCTTGACTCATGGAGATGATAGGGGTAGATTTGATTCGTTGGCGGATGTTGCGGGCAAAGTCGTTGGCAGTATCCACGATGTGGCGAAGGCTGCGGTAATTCTCGGTCATCTCGATGAAACGGCTGTGCTCTGTCTGGGTCAGTTCATAGAAATACCGCGAGTTGGAACCTCTAAACTCATAGATGTTCTGGTCATCATCTCCTACGGCAATCACCCTCATCTCTTCGTTGGCTTTCATCAGAGCAGAGACAAGGGCATAGTCATCCTTGCTCATGTCTTGCGCCTCATCGATCACGAGCACGGTCTTGCTGATGCGATTGGGCTCCACTTCTCCATTGTTGATCATTTCGGCGGCTTGCTTAACCACATCTCCAGCCTCATCCAGATTGCCAACCCTGCCCAACAGGTCGAAGCAGTAGGAATGGAAGGTCTTGATCTCTACGAAATGGGCGGCATTGCCGATGAGTTGCATCAGTCGCTGCTTGAATTCGGTAGCGGCTGCACGAGAGAAAGTAAGCATCAGAAGTTGTTCGTGCTTTACATCTTCCAGCAGCAGGAGAGAGGCAAGCTTATGTACGAGCACACGTGTCTTGCCGCTGCCAGGACCGGCAGCGACTACGATGCAGCGAGACTCGTGGTCGTCGATGATTTCCTTCTGTCTCTTGGAGAGCATTCCGAAGAGTTTCTTATACTTCGAAGGTGTTACGTTGCGCTCTATCTCAGTCTCCCGGTTGCCCTTGAAGTACTTTGAGATGAAGCGTTGGTAGTCCATCTGGAAGTAATCCTGCACATATTGCAGGGCGGCGTCGTAATCCCTTACCATCAGGTTGGCATATTCGCCCACGATGTGAATCTGCTGAATCTTCTGCTTGTAGAATTCGTTGAGCATGCGATAATCCTCCTGCTTATAGCGCAGGCGAAGTTCCTTGGTGCGCTTAATCGCCATTGCATTGTAGAGTACCAGGAATCCTCCTTCCAGCTTCATGGCTCCTATCTTGGAGAGATAGAGCAAGGCTTCCTCCACGTCCTCCAACTGCAGGGAAGAGAAGTCGGAGAAGAGTGACTGGCTGCAGGATTTCAGATCGTTCAGAAGTTCAACTACCGAGAATTGAAGAGGCTTCTCTTTTGAATCTACAGAAGAGCTATTGTTGCTCTCTTCTGTTATAGTTTTACTTATTTCCTCAGCCAGGCTGTATAGTCTTTCGATGATGAACCGGCAAACTTCAATTCGTCTTTCGAATCGCTTGATGATGGTCTCTATATCCTTGTCTCTTGTCACGATAAGATTGCGGACGCCGTCTTCCTTCTTGTGCGCATATCCCTTCACTGCCAGGAAGTATAGCAGTGTGCGGATTTTCTTTTCGGTTGAAGTGTTGATGCCGTCGTGTACGGCATTGTCATTGAGTTGTTTGTATGTGATGTGCAGCGATTCATCCGGGATATGTTCCAGGATGTATCTTTCCAGTTTGGCGAAGTTCTCCAGCATCTGCTGAGGCTTGCGTTGCTTGTCGCTGATGTCTTGCAGATAGGCTGAGATGTCACGGGTATCGGCAAGGATGCCTTCCTGTCGCATTCGGTCAACGGAGGAGATGACGTCTCGCTTGCTGAGTCCTAGGATGTCGGCGAGGTAATCGATGCGGGATTCAGCCTCGCTATCCTGTGCCTTGGCTATATGCTTCTGGGTGATGAGCGACTTGATGATGCGGATGGCATTCTTCATCTCATCTTCAGAGAACAGGGGTGATTCGGTGAGGCGCAGTCTTGCCTCGTCCATGTTCTTGACGGTGATACCTGTGGCATAGACATGCGGAATGTTGTTGCCACGCTCTATGTATCCGCTCTGTTCTAGAGCAGAAAGGGCGGTGCGAACACGGGTTTCTATGTCGGATACCGAGTCATCCCAACCGGCTTGGCGGGCTATCTCCAGCGCCGAACAGCTTACGTGTGGGCGCTGCTTGGTAAAATCCTTAACGGCTTTCCATACCTGTTGTATCTCACTGATGCTCAGTTTGGTTTGGTTGAGTAGGATGAAGTGCTTATCTAAGTCCTCATCGCTATAGAGTACATAGCATTTGGCATTGAGGTGTGGATCTCTTCCTGCACGTCCAGCCTCCTGTACATAGTTTTCTAGAGAGTCGGAGATGTCGTAGTGGATAACCAGCCCCACATCGTTCTTATCTACTCCCATGCCGAAGGCGGAGGTGGCAACGATGATTCTTACCTTATCGCTCATGAAGGCATCCTGATTGTGTATCTTCTCATCGGCATCCATCTTGCCATTATAGGGCAGGGCGGATATACCGTCACGGGTCAGTTTCTGGGCGAGTTCACGGGTGCGCTTGGTGCGGGATACGTAGATGATGGTAGGGCAATCTGCCTGTTCCACCAGTGAACGCAGTAGATTGTATTTGTTGCCGTCACTATCTACGTGGATAACGGAATAGTGCAGGTTGGTACGTGAGGCTGATGAGGCGAAGAGCTGGAGGTCGGTGCCCAGCCAATGCTTGAAATAGTCGCAGATGTCCTGCACCACCTTCTGTTTTGCAGTGGCGGTGAAGCAAGATACGGGTATCAGGGTTTGACCATGGTTGCGGGCCATTGCATCCTTGCCAAACTTACGTTCCTGGTATTCCTTGATAAACTTGCCGATATATAGGTAATCCACACGGAAGTCTTGTCCCCATGCAGAGAAGCAGTGAGCTTCATCAATGACGAATCTCACCACATGCCGTGCCATCAGAATGCGCTCGATGGTTTTGGAGCGCAACATCTCTGGTGCAATATATAATAAGGTGGCATCTCCGCTCTGCACTCGTTCGATGGCTAGGGACCGGGAGATAGGGTCGAGGAGACCGTTGATGGTTACGGCATCGGTGAAACCACGGTCTGCGAGGTTATCTACCTGGTCTTTCATCAATGATTGCAGAGGCGAGATAACCACAGTGAGTCCATGTATGGTTCTGCCATCCATCAAGGCTGGCAACTGGAAGGTGAGCGACTTGCCGCCACCCGTAGGAAATATTGCCAATAATGACTTACCATCCACTGCTGCCTGCGATGCCTGTTCCTGCAGCGGTTCGCCGTCATAGGTACGGAAGGCATCATAGCCGAAGAGTTGTTTCAGGTTGTGATGAATGTCGAGCATGCGGTTGCAATACTCGCAGCCATCGGTGCATTGGGTATGGCAGAGCATATAGATGATATGTTCTACTTCGGGATAATGGCAGAGTACCCAACCTGGTGTAACAGATTGGTAATCGTCTGTGCCTATGAGGGCCAAGGCGTATGCCAAGCCGCAAGGCGACTGGGCTGCAAGAGCCGGAATGTCGGCATGGGCGCAAATATGATTTTTGTATTCAGAAAGAATGTTTTCCGAAACTTCTATGATTGCATGATCCTTTTCGATGGCTCCCACATACATCAGAAATCCTCTGAATTCCTCTTCATTCTGGAGCAGCAAGGTGAAGATTTTCCTCCTCCTTTCTGATAATTGATTCCATGCAGCGATTTCATCCATCAGCAGCTCCTTGGCTTTCTCGCAGTCGTTGACAGGATTGTTCATCTGCTCGCTCATCAGTTTGTCGTCCTTTACCAGATGATGGTAAGGGCGCTTGGGGAAGAGGAGCGGGGAGAGATAGAGGGTATCTATCAGTATGCCGTTGAGTTGGAGATAGCGGGCATCGTGATGAATGAGGTTATGCCCGCAGATATAGTCAACCTTTCCTTCTTGCAGGAACTTGTTCAGTGCCGTCTGCGATGCTTGGTGAAAGGTGGCTCCGTCATAACGCAATGCTCCGATGTCGTGTATTTTATGGTCTTTCAGTCCCACTTCGGTATCCACGAAGGCAATGTTCCTGCTTCTGGCATCTTTCTTCTTGATGTCAGAGCTTACGGTGAGATTGTTCTTCCTTCCAAAGAAGCGACTGAATATTGACATAATCTTCGATGTTTATATTTCCACCGCAAATGTACAATTATTATTTGATATATGCAAATAATCAAGTGCTTTTATCTTCTTTGAAAGCTGTTTTTATACAATTCCAAGAGGCTTACGAGGATATCTTCAAGGCAGATTAATATGCCCCTAAAACCTTCCAGTCGTCTATGAGTTTGAACAGTCGGGGCATGGCTGGCTTGTAACTGTCGGGATAGGTGAGGGAATAGACGAAGAGTATTCTGCCACTCTTGATGAATTTATCGTAATGACTGTAGCCATCTACTCTTACTCCGTTTTCATAGACAGGACCGGAGAGGATGAATGCTTTATTCGATGCCTGCATCGTCCTCTCCGAATGAAGCTTCTGGGCTAGAGAATCGGCACAAGCCTGAAGGGTGTTGCTATAGTTGGGGGTAACGTAACTCTCCAGGATGATGTTGGCATGATTGGTGAATGAGAAGCGGGCATAGCCCTGGTATCCCGATACCGAAGTATCCTCCTGCTGGAAGAAGCAAGGATATTTGACAACGTAGCCGAAGTCCGGGTCATTGTATTCCTTCATGGGTGCCATCTCTACCTTGGTTTTGAAATCCGCCATTGGTGTATGCTGATCTTTCGTAACCTCATGATGATAGTTGATGATGAAGTTTATCATCATCAGCAAGACAACTGCTATCAAAAAAATCTTCTTCATATCTTTGCCACTTTTATATTTTAGCTGCAAAGGTATGAAGAAGATGGGAAACAGCCAAATAATAAGTATGACATTTGGCTGACATTTCTGAACTTATCTGATTATCAGTCGATAAGACTTGCCTCTTTCCGACTCAATCATGAGGTTGCTATTCTGCTCAATCACCGGTTTGATACGGCGAATCAAGGTATAGAGCGTTTCACTGGCATCCGGTTTCTTGGGCCAAAGAGCATCACAAATCTCCTGTTTGGAGAGTTGATGATGCGTATTGTTGAAGAAGAGTTGCATCAGCTGGTGCTGCATCGGAGTAAACTTGATGGCTTGTCCGTTTTCCTGATTGTAGAAGGAATCCTCGTCTTGAGAATAGCACATGGTGCCGAACATATCGGCCTCATGATTCCAGGGTTGTTTTCTGCGATGATAGTATAGCGATGCAATTGCCCAAATCATAGCCATGAGGGTAAGCGTCAAAGATGTCCGCTGGTAGCTCATACTCAAAACATCTGCCATCGAACAATTAGCATAACTTTGGATAGAATGCTCGTTGAGAAGCATCTCTTTGCTGCTGAGCAGGTTGGCGCTATTTACCAGCTGGAAATTGTTCTTGCCTCTTCTTCTGTCTTCCATCACATAGCAGAGATTACTGGTCGACTTCAGCAGGTCGATGCTGAGATGTGAGCGGTAGCTCTGGATGGTATCAGGCGTAATCCATTGATATTTATTTTCCTGAAGAGTCAGAGCCAAAGCTTTGTTCATATCTTGTACAATGGCATACTGTGCCTTGCGGTAGTTGCTTACGCTGGAGAATGCCGCAGACATCACAAGGATGGCGAAGATGAGGATGGAATGATATGCTTTCAGTTTCATATTATCTATTCTGTTTAAATGATATACTGTTTAAAGATTCAAATGCAAAAGTACAGAAATTCTATGAAAGATGGTATAAAACTAGATATAATATTCGTTAATTGATAAATGTCAGACTCATGTCAGCCATATTTTTTGCTTCGGTCTTCTCTTCTTGATACCTTTGCAGCAGAAAACAAGTTTTAGAAAAGTATATGATGACAATGACGAAAAGTAAATTGTTAACAGCTATGGTGATGCTGTGGGCATTGATCTCTTGTGCAGAAATAAGTGCCCAGGAGATCCAGAAGGTATCGAATGATTCTATAGCCTTGCAAGAGGTTGTTGTGAAGGCGGCACGAGTAGTCAACAAGGAAGATGGCAAGTTGATATTCCCAAGCGATATTCAGAAGCAGCGTTCTTTTTCTGGTTTTTCGCTTTTAGGAAAGTTGGCTTTGCCTCATATCAGGGTTGATGAGGCTGGCCGTTCCATTTCTGCTACCGATAATAAAGGAGAAGTGCAGATTCGTATCAATGGCATTCTCGCCAATATGCATGATGTACAGATGCTGGATGTAGCTTCTATTATGAGTGTAGATTATATCGACAGTCCTGGCGTAAGATATGGAAAGAATATTGCATATGTAATAGATATTCATACCCGCAGGGCTTCATCGGGTGGTAGTTTGGGCTTCAACTTGACCAATGCGCTAACTACCAAGCTCGGTTCAAACGATGTCTATGCATCTGTCAATAGGGGCAAGAGCCAATTGAATATTTTATATGAGCAGACTTATGTGGATAATAAGGCATCCGAATATAATGAGGATGCTCAATATCTTCTACATGATGGTTCTGAGTATCAGATATCTCGAAAAATCATGAATGGGGCAACTCAAAATTATGGTAATACATTGCAGTTGAAGTATAATCTGGCTGATTCTGCTTTATATGTATTCCAGACAACGCTTACCACGGATTTCAGCAATCAGCCTTATACATCGAATGAGATGTGGTTTTCTGAATCTGGAAAGCCTGCGTATCCTGTTTACAGAACCAGCAAGGGTAGGAACTTTACTCCTGCTCTCGATTTGTATTTCTATCATCAGTTGGGCAAGCATCAGTCTTTGTCGGCAGATGTTTTGGGCACTTATATCCACACCAAAGGAGCCTATTATGAAGGTGAGGGCGACCCCTATCAATATCAGGTAGATGGAAAGACCTATTCGCTCATAGCCGAGGCTATCTATGAAAACCGGTTGAAACCCTTTACTTTTTCTGCAGGAACCAACTTGAACTGGAAATATATGGATAATCAGTATTTGGGTGATGTGGTTAGCGAGAATGGTATCCGTTCATTGGGTATTTATGGTTTTGCACAAATCAAGGGAAGTTTGGGACAATTCAAGGAAGGAACATCCCGTTTAACTTATGTGGCTGGCTTCGGGTTGAGTAATCAGTCTTATCGACAGGGAGATGAGGAATTTAGTTTTTGGCTTTGTCGTCCGAAACTCACATTGGCTTATTCCTTGACATCTTCGTTTCAGATCCGCTTGGGAAGTGAATTATCACAGCATATTTCGCAGATAGCTATGATTTCGGATACCCGTATTCGAAAGAACAGTATGGAATGGACTGTGGGTAATCCTTCGCTTAAGCCTAGCAGTAGATATGAGAACTGGGTGGTATTCTCTTTCAGTAAACCAAGGATAAATACTGATTTTACCTTGAATTATCGCATCAATCGTCATTGTGATTTGGCGAAATACACCCGCACGGAAAATGATCAGTTTCTTTATTCCCAGACGAATCAGCCCCATTGTAATATGTTGTATCTTACGAATGATACCCGGTTTGACATTATCCCCGACCACCTTATATTCTCTGTGAATGCAGGTATTTACCGTTTTTTCAATAAGGGCGATGAGTACAGTCATTGTTATACCGCTTATAATTATAGTGGAACATTACAGGGATATTGGGGAAAATGGACTGTGATGCTGTATGCTGATAATGGTTGGAACTTTATGGAGGGAGAGAACATCGGGCATAATCCTCCTTCATTGGCAACCTCAGCCAGTTATCATATAGGTGATTTCGATTTTACGCTCTATATGCATAATCCGTTTATGGCTCATCCGAAATCCTATTCTGCAGAAATCGTCAACGCATTACTCCGTAAGCAGGTTCGTGGTTATGACAATTCGGGAGGTAATTTGCTCCGTATCGGTGTTGCCTGGAATATCAATCGGGGAAAGGAATACCGTAAGATACAGCGAAATATCAACAATGAGGAGCGAGAAACGGGTATCTTGAAATAGTTGGCTTTGCTTTCTATATGGGTTGCATTGGCAACAGCCGGATTTATTTCTTCCCTTTATTGATGATATAAATTCCGGCAGTAGCCAATGCGCCTGCTATCAGATACTTCCAGTAGAAGGTTTCACCAAGACAGAGGCAGGAGGTGATGGCTCCTACTACGGGGATGAGCGAATTGTATATTGCTACCTTTCCTACGGGATTGCAGCTCAATAGTTTATTGTAGAGAGCGAAACTGATGGTTGAGATGGCAATGAGCAGCAGAAGGATGGTGATGCCCCAGAGGCTGATGACTGGCAGATAGCCACCCATTAACAATGCAGGAATCACCAGCAAGGCTCCACCGATACTCAGCGAATAACCGGTTCCTACGAAAACATCCACTCTCTTGCTCAATCCTCGGGTCAGCAGGGAAGCACTGGCTCCACACAGGGCGTTGAGGATAATCATACCATCGCCCAGGAAAGTGAAACTACCGCTTTCCTTTCCGCCAAGGTTCAAGGCTAGGATGCCTAGGAATCCGATGATGCAGCCCAATGCCTTTTGCCACGTCATCCTGTCGCTCTTGAAGAAGATACAGGCAAGGATAACCACCGTGAAGACGCTCATAGAATTGAGTATCGCCGAACGTGCTCCTGCATTATGCGAGAGTCCGAAATAGAAGAAGGCATAATGAAGGGTGGTGTTGAGGAGTGCATAGAGGAGAAGAAACCAGACATTCTCTTGAACAGCTTTCTTCTTGAATCCGAATTCACGGTGTGAACTTCTGGCGATGGCAAGGATGATGATACCGGAGATGAAGAAGCGGATGCCGGCAAAAAGCATCTTGCTTCCGGTCATGTCTGCTGTAATCTGATATTCCTCCATTCCCATTTTTATCAATGGGTAAGCCCATCCCCACGAGATAGCAGCCGTAAGGGCGAACAGGCTTACCCATACCGGTCGCTGAAATATACTGAGTGTATTTGTTTCTTTCTTTTCCATTATAATTTAATTGGTATTCCCTTGCTTCTGTGTTTGCTAAATGGCAATCTACAAGTCCCCCAGATGCCTTTCTATCGGAATTCCTCGGTTCTTGTCCTTGTCATCCTTGTTGATGTCTATCCAGTTGCGCAGGGTATCCATGGCGATGCGGGTGGCATGGCGAAGCTGATCGCCATCCTTCAGTCTGCCCACGATGATGCTGGAGAAGATGTCGCCGGTGCCCGGGAACTGAACGGGGATTTCTTCGTAGGGCAGGAGGAAATACTCTTCTGTAAGATGATTGAAACCTACCACGGCATGCTGACCCTCTACGATGCACGAGGTGATGAGCACGGAGTGGGAACCGATGGCTCTCAGTTTATCTATCAGTTCATAGGCTTCCTTCTCCGAGATTCCCTCTTCCTTGTATTCCGAATCCGTCAGCAGACAAGCCTCGGTATAGTTGGGAAAACAGAGATGCGATACGCTCAGCATCTCCTTCATGCATCTCACGGTACTCTCACTGGCTCCACCATAGAGCTTGCCGTAATCGCCCATCACGGGATCCACATAGATGTCGGTGCCCAGTGCTGCCTGTTCTCTGCAATAACGTGCCACCAGCTTAGCCTGACGCTCCGAAGCCATGAAACCCGTGGTGATGGCATCAAAATGAATGCCCAGTTCGTTCCACTTCTGCAAGGCTTCCTCGATATACGAAGTGCATTCCAGAATGGCATACTTGCCGTATGGGAAGGTGTTACTGATGAGCATGGTGGGCAGATTGAACACATCGAGTCCCATATAAGAGAGGATAGGCATCTGAACAGCGGCAGATACCTTTCCGTAGCCACACATATCGCTGATAATAAGGATATTACTTTTAGCTTTCATTCTTTCTTTTTTCTACTTGCTTTTCTTTCTTATCCTGATTATCTCTTAGTAGCTGGCTGTACACTTGATACCCAGTGCCTCTACACGCTCCTTGATGGCATCGAGAACTTCCTTTGGTGCCTTTTCCAGCAACTTGTCTGGTGTTTCACGGGCGATGGTATAAACCATTACCTGCTGAGGCTGGATGTCTTTCACTGCCTCCAGCCAAGGAGCTACGAAGTGCTCGCTGGTATTGTCCAAACCGTCACCTCTCAGGAACATGGTCTGGATGATGACGTGCCCCTTAAACATCTTCAGATATTTGATTACATCCTTCACGTCGTAGTTAGGCTGCTGAGGGCGGTCCAGCTTCTTGATGTAATCCATATCCACGGTATCCAGTTTCAGGATGTTGTTATCCACGAGCATCAGCGCCTCTCTCACTTCCTCCTTATATATATAGGTGGCGTTGCTGAGTACGGATACTTGTGCTTCAGGGAAATATTTCTTGCAGAGTTCCATCGTATCTTCCACGATTCCCTTGAAGTCAGGGTGTCCCGTTGGTTCACCGTTTCCTGCGAAGGTGATGTCATCCAGAGGCAGGTTGTTGTCGTGGCGTTCTTTCAGAACCTTCTCCAATCCTTCTCTTACCTCCTCGCGGGTAGGGCGCTTCTTCTTAGGACGGAAGTCGGCGTTGAATCCGCATTCGCAATAAACGCAGTCGAATGAACAGACCTTGCCATCAGATGGCATGAGGTTGATGCCCAATGAAACACCCAGACGGCGGGAGTTTACCGGACCGAATATCGGTGATGGATAAATAATCGTTGACATAATCTTATTCTCCTTTATCTAATCTATTCTTTATTTTATCTTGGTAATACCTATTTTATACCAATCTTATTTACTTGTTCGTAATTTGGTGGGCAAAAGTACTAAAAAATGTTGGAATGAACAAATAAATCAACTGAAAATCGATTTATCCTTACCATTTGTCTTCTATCTCCGATAGATTGTGTACTTTTGCATTCCAATCCGGGGAGAATCTTGGTGATTTCGATTCGGATTTAAAGAAAAAAACAAAAAAGTTGATGTTTTGCTTAGTTTTTCGCTTGGCTCAACTGTATAGATAGTATATGAACAGAAAAAAGGACATAGAACAGTTATTCCGTCAGCATTATGCGAAGATGTACAATCTGGCCAGATGCATTCTTTCGGATGATGACGAGAGCAAGGATGTGGTGAGCGAAGTATTCGCCCAGATTCTTGCCGATGATGTGGTTCTGGTGCCTGGGAGTGAGGACGGTTACTTGATGCGGAGCGTACGCAACCGCTGTCTCAACCTGATAGCTCATAAGAGCGTGAAGGAAAGGGTGGAGAAGCTGCTGCTGGATGATGCCGATGTGATTCTCTCAGAAGAGACCGACGAGCGACTCGACCGGCTGATGCTTCTCATCGAAGACCTGGAACCGCCTATCCGGCAACTCATTTTCCGTCTGCGCTATCTTCAGGAGAAATCTTATCAGGAGGTGGCTGATGAAGTGGGAGTGAGCAAGGTGACGGTATTCAACCATCTCTCGAAGGCGATGGACTGGATTAAGAAACAATTTAAATGAGCAAGACAATGACAAACATGAGTAAAGAAGAAAAGCGGATGATGCTCTTTGACATGCAGGAGCATCCCGAGAAATATACCGACGAGCAGGTGGAGCGCCTACTTGACGATGAGGAAGTGAAGGAGTTCTTCCATGAACTGGCGATGGCGAGAATGGCTGGCAAGAAAGCCAATCCGAAGGACGTGGATGTGGATGAGGCTTGGAAGGAATTTGTTCAGGCTCATCACGAGGATAAGATGTCGATAGATGCCGGCAAATCCAAGGACGCTTATCGCAACCGGATGAAGATTGCTGCATCCATCGTTGGCATCATCTTCCTTTCGGGTGTAGCCTTGGCTGCGATTCACAATGGCTGGTTGGGATTCCCGGCTTCTGATCAGGCAGCGGATAACAAGGCTGCTACAGAACAGCTGGCAACAACCCAGGCGCTGCCGAATGACAGTCTTCGTGCAGCAACAGCAGAGAAGAAGGATTCGTTTGATATGAAACCCGTGGTGTTTGATGATGCCGAATTGGGAATCATTCTGGCTCAGCTATCCAGTTTCTATCATGTCAAGGTGGAGTATGTGGATGCTGGTGCCCAGCACATCCGTCTCTTCTTCAACTGGAACAAGACGAAGACATTAGAGCAGAACCTGGAGATTTTGAATGCTTTCGACCGCATACAGATAGAGTATATTGACGGTACATTGTTGGTGAAATAAGATAGGAGGATATGTTTATGAGAGATTTTTGGAAACCAATGCCCGTTAGCGGCAAGCTTATCAGAGAGCTTCTTCTTCTCTTCCTGTTGCTTTTGGTTCAGCAGTCTTATGCCCAGCGCATCACCCGACAATATAATAATGTGTCGTTCTCGGCGGCGTTGAAGGATTTGAACGCCCGCCAGCATAAGTACACCATCAACTTCGTGTATGATGAGCTGGAGGATTTCAGGGTGACCAAGAGCATCAAAAACCAGAGTGTTCCCGATGCCATCATGCAGCTGATAGGATTCTATCCCATCAGGATGACGCAGGTGGAGGATAATATCATGGTGGAGTGTACGCAGAAGACTCCCACCAAGATGATAGGTCGCATCATAGATAATAAGAATCGCCCTGTCGATTTTGCCAATGTAGCCCTGCTGAATGTTCGTGATTCTTCATTGATTAATGGCGGCGTGACGAATGAGAACGGCCAGTTCGTGATTCCCTGCGAAGCCACAAAGGCGATAGTTAGAGTAAGTTGCGTGGGCTATATTACGACAAGCAATACATATAATATAGGTAAGATAGGGACAATAACTCTGAAAGAGGCAACAATGAACCTGCAGAAAATTGTAGTGAAAGGACATCGACAGCCTTTCAGAATGACTTCTGAAGGATTGGTGGCTCAGGTAGAAGGTACATCCTTGGAGAAAATGGGCTCGGCAGAAGATGTTTTGAAACATCTTCCGAGAGTGATGCAGAAGAATGGAGAAATAGAAGTCTTGGGCAAAGGTAAACCTTTGATTTATATAGATAACAAGAAAATCAAGGGAACCATTGATCTCGACAGATTGAGTTCTTCTGACATCAAACATGTGGAGGTGATAACCGAGCCGGGTGCAGAATACGATGCAACCTATCAGTCTGTCATCAGAATCAAGACGACAAGAAAGAAGGGAGAAGGACTGGGATTGACTTATCGGCAAGTCTATCAGCGCAATCATCAGAACAATCATCGTGAAGAACTCGATTTGAATTATCGTTATCGGGGATTGGATATCTTCTCCAATTTGTATGGTGGTTTGTCTCAGGGCTATCAGGATCAGTATAATGATAACAGACTCTACGGCAAGACGCTCATGAGTATCAATGAAGACTTGATTATCAAAAACAAGAGTTACTATACCAGTGGAAGTCTTGGTTTTAATTATGTTTTTAATGATAAGCATTCCGTGGGTGCCACTTACGAGGTGAACATCAATCCTTATAGTCGGGGTGGATGGAATTCGCTGATGGATGTCTGGAAGAATGGCTCCAAGACAGAAAGCTATACAAATGATATGTATTGTCGTTTCAAAAGCCGACCTACGCAGGATATTACGGCTTATTATGCCGGACAGATAGGAAAGGTGAGCATAGAATGGAATGGGGAAATATATCTTCGTAAAACAGGACAGACTCAAAATTCTGAAGAAACAGGAATTGAGGGCGGAGATTCTCGTACGATAGAATCTGATTTCACGGCTGATAGTTGGATGCATGCATCTAAGCTGGTACTGAGCTTTCCGGTATGGAAAGGTACCCTGAAGATTGGTAATGAGTTTACCGAAAGTTGCCGTGCCAATCTTTATACTATAGATGAACAGGGAACTGACTTGCCAGGTAAGACTGACGACCAGGTGGAGGAAAGTAATCTTACAGCCTTTGTTTCTTATGGATTGAGACTAAACAAGGTAGAACTGAATGCTGGTCTCAGATACGAACATGTTTCTTCCAATTACTATAATACTGGTGGTGATTATTGGAGCGGGGAAAATAAGGATTATTTCGTGCCCAATCAGAGTCGTAAGTACGACCATTTCTTTCCGAATGTGTCCTTGACCTTTCCTGTCGGGAATGTGAAAATGAATATGGTTTATAAGGTGACGGTGAGTCGTCCTTCCTATAGTCAGTTAAGTAGTAACGTACAATATAATAGTCGCTATTATTATCAGGGTGGAAACCCATTGCTCAAGTCAACCTTCGAACACGGCATAGGAATTAATCTGGGATATAAATGGTTCCAGTTTTTTGCCAACTGGCGTTATCTTGTAGATCCTTGCTATCAGGTGATAGAACCGTATCATGACAATGAGTTAATCAATATGTACACCTTTCGTAATTTGAATCATACTCAGGTTTGTTACGTGGGACTGACGGCATCGCCAACGATAGGATGGTGGCATCCTACGTTGGACGCTGGTATGAGAAAGCAGTTCCTGACCATTGGTGGTAAGGCATACTGCAAACCGATATTCATGGGCTCTTTTAATAATGCCTTTTCGCTACCATGCGGTTGGACGCTTAATCTTGATATGAGTTGGAACACGCAGGGCCATTCTGCGCTTCCGCTTTATATGGCACAAGGAGGAGTTGACGTCTCTTTGCGTAGAAGTTTTCTTCATGACCGCCTAAATGTCATTTTGGCGGGCAATGACCTCTTTGCAACGATGCGCAATTCCACAAGATTGGTATATGGTACCAGCGATATCTATACCAGAAAATATACCGATACCCGAATGATCATGTGTTCATTTAGCTATAAGTTTAATGTTAGTAGAAGCAAGTATAAGGGTACGGGTGCCGGTAATACAGAAAAGAGCAGATTATAGTTCTTGCCAGGAAGAAACTCTCTTAACACAACAATGAATATATGACAATCGGTCAAGCGAAGGCAGAACCATATTGGCTTGCTCTTTGCTTGACCGATGTTTTTATTTTTCTTCAGTTAGATACTCCTTTATTTGTTGCTCTAATATCGGAAGGTCGTTTGTAATCACATCCCAAACAACGTTGTTATCAACTTGGAAATATTCATGAACGATATAGTTCCTCATGCCGTTCACTTGTTTCCAAGGAGTCTTAGGATGCGCTTGTCGAAATTCTTCAGTTAGCATATTCGATGCTTCTCCAAGAATTTCGATGTTCTTGACTACTGCGTAATACATCATGTCGTCTGCGATAAAATCCTCAAAGTTTTTACCTTTTGTATATCGGCAGATTCTTTCTATCGCCTGGAGCATGTGCTCTAGGCGGTTTTTATCTCTACTTCGTTCTCTCATAAACTAAGATTTTATCACGTTCTACTGATTCCTGTGCAAAAGGGAGTAAGGTTCCTTCTGATACCAAATCAACTTTTCTACCTAAGAGTTCTTCCAAATCACTCCACATGCCGAAGAATTTTAAACCAATAGGTTTGCTCTTGTCCAAAGAAACCATAATATCGACATCGCTATCTTTCGTTTCTTCCCCTCTGGAGAAAGAACCGAACAGCCAGGCTTTCAGTACGGGTTGGGTGCTGAAATAATGGCGTAAAGCTTCTATGATGGCTCGTTTACCCATAATATAATGATGTTGTTTCTTGGTGCAAAGATACACTTTTTATTCGAAAGAGTAAGCTTTTATCTAGTTTTTTATTACCTTTGTATCGGTTTTTCCAAAAAAAATAGAAGATTTCTTCATTTTAGGGGTAATTGATTTCAGGAAAGCTTGTATATAAGAGTAGAAACAAAAAGAAAATGACGTGATGACAGAAGAAAATGAACAGCGGATGGAACGGCTGTTCCACGACCATTACGAGCAGATGTATCGCTTCGCCTTTGCCTTGCTCCATGATAATGAGGAGGCGAGGGATGTGGTGAGCGATGTGTTCTCCAGATTGTGGGATAAACAGCTGGTTCCAGACCGGGCTTACCTGATGCGGAGCGTGAAGAATGCCTGCATCAATCTTATAGCCAGAAAGAAGAGAGATGAAAGACTGAAACGGCTTCTTCCTCTCTCGGAAGAGAAATTGACGGAGGAAGAACCTTCTCGTCTGGAAGAGCGATGGCAGGCTGCGGTGGATTGCATCGACCATGACCTGACCGACCAGACTGCTTCCGTCATCCGATTGTGCTATCGGGAAGGAATGTCGTATAAGGATACGGCGAAGGAACTGGGCATCAGCGTCTCGGCAGTGAACAAGCATATCGTGAAAGGTTTGCGAACGCTCAGAGAAAAGTTGAAAGGAAAACAATAACCCTAAAATGAAGAAAGGAAATGAAAATGAAACATGAATTATCTGACATAGATCCTCAGAAGATGGATTCTCAGAAATGGGATATGCTCCTCGATCTCCTGGAGCATCCCGAAAAGTATTCCGAAACTCAGAAGGATGAACTTCTGGGCGATGAGGAAGTGAATGAACTCTATCAGCAGTTGGTAGAGACCCGACAGTCTCTGGATTTCGCAAAGTCGAAGGAAAAGATGAAGATGCCTTCGATTGATGCAGAATGGGAGAAGCTGAAAGAAGAAAAGCAGCAGAAAGAAGAGATGAATCAGAATGCAGAAACCCAGCAAACTGCCAAGTTGTTTCCTCTCTGGAGCCCGATGAGAAAGGTGGCTGCCGTTGCAGCCGTCCTTGTTGTCTCCGGCATCACCTTTGCAGCCATTCATCTGGTAACCCGTTCTCATCAGCCATCAGATAACAGCAATACCGAACTCGTGGCATCCCAAAAGGATTCTATCCAGCAGGTTTCTGCTCCTCAGAAATCCAACATAGAAGAAAAGACAGATTCTGCAAGTCTTGCCCAGCTCCCATTGGTTTACGAAAACGCTGAGCTTCAGAATATCCTTACTCCTATTGCCGGGCATTTCCATCTCCAGGTAACTTATCAGAACGAGTCGGCTCGCCATATCCGTCTCTTCCTGCAACTGGAGAAGAACATGAGTCTGGATGATATCATCGAACTGTTGAATCATTTCGAGAAAGTGAATATTCGTTATGAAGGTCAAACTTTAATCGTGGAATAAGATGAAAAGATTAAGATATATCATGCTGCTGGCAGGTTTGATGAGCCTTTCTCTTCAGACCATCTATGCCCAACGCATCACCCGCAGCTTCCGCAACACTTCTATGTCAGAAGCACTCACCATCCTTGCCAAGAGCACCAAGGATTATCGTATCAACTTTATGTATGATGAACTGGAAGATTTCACGGTTACCACAAGTATCGTGAAGCGAACAGCTCCGGATGCCATCCGCCAGATCATGGGCTTCTATCCGATGAAGATGACGATAGATGGCGAAAACATCTTTGTGGAGTGTACGCAGAAGACTCCCACCAAGATGATAGGTCGCATTGTAGATGCGCATCATCGCCCTGTAGATTTCGCCAATGTAGCCCTGCTGAATGTTCGTGATTCTTCATTGATAAATGGCGGTGTGACGAATGAGAACGGCCAGTTCGTGATTCCCTGCGGAGCCAGAAAGGCGATAGTAAGAGTAAGTTGCGTGGGCTATCATACCGCTGTTGATACTTATAATACAGGTAAGATAGGTTCAATTACTCTGAAGGAGGCAACAATGAACCTGCAGAAGGTGATTGTGAAGGCGGTTCGCCCAAAGACCAAACTGACTCGCGAGGGATTCCAGACCCAGGTGCAGGGTACGATACTGAGTGATGCGGGTATGGTTGCCGACTTGTTGAAGCAGGTTCCAAGAGTGCGTGTGGATAAGGATGGAAACTGTTCGGTGTTTGGAAAAGGCACACCGGAGATTTATGTCAATGGCAGAAAGCTGACCGACAAAAATGAATTGCAAACCATATCTTCAAAGGATGTGAAGAACGTGACGGTTATCACGACTCCTGGTGCGCAGTATGATGCCCAGGTCAATTCGGTGATTCGTATTACTACGGTCAAGAAGCAAGGTTATGGATGGAGTGGTAATTTCCAGGCAAAATATGGTTTTGCCATGAAGAATGCCTGGCAAGAGCAGGCTAATCTCAATTACCGTGTGGGTGGACTGGATGTATTCGGTGGATTGATGTGGTCAGATTCGTATTTCTATGATAAGTTGGGATTGGATGAATATATCAATGGAAATCAGCATCAGATATATCAAAAATCAGTAGGGCGCATAGATGCTAGAAATTATGGACCTGATGCCAATCTGGGTTTCAATTATGAATTCAACGAAAATCATACCATCGGTCTGAAATATAAGTTTGGTTCTGGCAATACTAAGTATTTTACTGTTAGGCAGAACTATTCCATCTTTCAGGATGGAGTTCACCAGGGAGATGTAAATTATCTCAACGATGAGTCTGATTCCAAGCAGACTCCTATGCATCAGGCTGACTTTTATTATAATGGTAAGATAGGCAAGTGGAGTATAGACCTGAATGCATCTGCTATGTGGCGGACGAAAGACCAGATACAGAAAGCCACAGAAACCAGTTCTGAGTTGGGCGACCAGATTGTATGTTCAGATAGTCATACCAAAGGAAAGTTGCTTGCTGGTAAATTGGTTGTTTCTTATCCTTTGACCGACCAGTTGAACATAGACTTTGGTTCGGAATACACAAATTCTGATAGTCATACCAACAACCAGAACGAGGGTGGTGTGGCTGCATCCAATAATTCCAGAATCAAGGAACAGAACATAGCCGCTTTTGCTGAGGCTGCATGGTCGTTGGGAGATTATTCTCTGAATGCCGGTGTGAGATATGAGCATGTGAAATCAGACTATTATGCCGAGGGAGTGCTCAACCCGGATATGAGCAGAAAGTATGATAATGTATTTCCTAATGTATCCTTGGGATATGACAAGGGCAAGTGGCATTCTTCGTTGAGTTTTACGGCGAAGACCTATCGACCAAGTTACTTCCGTCTTTCCGGTTATACCCGATATACGAGTCGTCATACCTATGAAAGCGGTAATCCGAACTTGCGACCAACGGATGCCTATCATCTGGAATGGGATGCGCAATATTCCTGGCTGAGTTTTTCTGCTGAATATATCTACAACAAGAATGCCTCGGTATATATGATGAAACCATTCCAGGGCAATAAGGATATAGCCCTGTCATATTATGAGAATGTAGATAAGATTCAGAACCTGAAGTTCTATCTTGAGGCTACTCCGGTGATAGGCTTATGGCATCTTGACTATACGGTAGGTCTGGTCAATCAGTTCTTTGATGCCGAGAAATATGTCAGCGACTATAATGCCAACCGTCCTTCTCTCTATCTGGATTTGGAGAATACCTGGGTATTGCCCCATCATTGGAAGGCTCGATTGGAATACGCTTACCAGTCGCGTAATTATAGCGAATTGGGTGTCAACTATGCATGGAATTCCCTGGATGCGTCTATTTCCAAGTCGTTCCTGAACAACCGACTGGTTGTAAGATTGGAAGCAGAGGATTTGCTTCATGGTCAGAATGAGAGTTGGAAATATAATAATTCGTATGCGCACTTCACCAGAACCGGTATAGATAATACCCGCATGTTCTTGGTCAATGTAACTTATAACTTCAATGCCACCAAGAGCAAGTATAAGGGTACGGGTGCTGGTAATGCAGAAAAGAGCAGATTATAGTTTCAATTTAACAGGATTTTTTCCTCTGTTTCTTTGCCATCTCCATCTTTTTCCTTAATTTTGCAGCGGAAGCTCTATAATAGATATTTGTAATGGCAATAAGAATGAAGATGAAACAGAAAAAGATAAGAAAGATAGGCATCGCTTCGGCTCTGGGCCTGGTGGTGCTCGTGATGCTGGGACTGTATGGTGCCAGCAACTATATGCTCAATTATTCGCTCAACTATCCGAAGGAGGAGAGAATGACGGCTGAGCATTGGAAGAACAGAATGAAAAACGAGTGCCCCTGGATGATTGGCTGGATGGACTCTGTGTATCAGCACCATTGCGTGAAGGATACCTTTGTCACGATGCCGTCGGGCTACAAGGCACATGCCATCTATCTCTATGCACCGAAGACTACGGAAAAGACAGCCGTGGTGGTGCATGGCTATCAGGTGCGCTCCGAGGGAATGCTGCACATCGCCTATCTCTATAATCACGATATGGGGTATAATGTGCTCCTGCCAGATCTGTATGGACATGGAGAGAGCGAGGGCGATCATATCCAGATGGGATGGAAGGATAGATGGGATGTGATCAGATGGTCGGAAATCGCCAATGAGATTTTTAAAGTGAAGAGTGAAGAACAAAGAGTGAAAAATGAAGAACGAAGAGTGATGAATACCCTTCAGGTGATTCATGGTATTTCGATGGGTGCGGCAACCACGATGGCAGTATCGGGAGAGAAGACTCCCGATTACGTGAAGTGCTTTGTGGAGGATTGCGGCTATACCAGCGTGTGGGATGAGTTTTCCGCTCAGCTCAAAGACCAGTTTGGCTTGCCTGCCTTCCCGCTGATGAATACCACTTCTGCCCTTTGCCAGTATCGCTACGGCTGGTCGTTTGCCGAGGCGCAGCAGATAGAGCAGGTTCGCAAGAGCACCAAACCGATGCTCTTTATCCATGGCGATAAGGATGCCTTCGTGCCCTACGCCATGCTGCATCCCCTTTACGAGGCAAAGACGAAGGGCAGAAAAGCTATCTTCATCGCCAAAGGCTCCGTTCATGCTATGGCATATCGCGACCATCACGAGGAATACACCCGCATCGTGAAAGACTTTGTATCGAAAGAGGAATAGGCTATTCTCCGATATGTTGTCCCACCACATATCCCGTGGTCCAGGCTGCCTGCAGATTGAAGCCGCCGGTGATGGCATCAATGTCGAGCACTTCGCCGGCAAAGAAGAGGTGAGGGCATACCTTGCTCTCCAGGGTATGCAGGTCGATGTTGCTGAGGCTGATACCGCCGCAGGTAACAAACTCCTCCTTGAAGGCTCCCTTGCCGTTTACCTGATAGAGGTCGTTGGTGAGGGTTTCTATCAGCAGGTTGCAACCCTTCTTTCCCATTTCGCTCCATTTCTTTTCGGGTGCATATCCCATCTTCTGAATCAGGAAGAGCCAGAGGCGGGATGGCAGATTGTAAGGGCGGATGCTTGCCAGCTGCTTCTGCGGGTTGGCGATGATGATGCCCTGGATGTTCTCTTCCACCAGCGAGCGGTTGCTCTCGTGTACCCAGTTCACGGAAATCTTAATCTGATAGTTGTTCTCGTGCAGATAGCGGGCTGCATGGGATGAGAGCTTCAGCACGGCAGGACCGCTCATGCCCCAATGGGTGATGAGGAGCGGACCCTCTGCCTTCAGTTTAGTGCCCGGAATGCTGGTATATACCGGCTCTACCACCGTGCCCATCAGATTCTTGAAAGCCTTGTCGGCAATGTTGAAGGTGAAGAGCGATGGGATAGGCTGCTCTATCGCATGCCCCAGGTCTGAGAGATGCTTGAAACTTTCCTGCTTCGGATGACCGCCTGTGGTAATGGCTACCCGGTGGAAGGCAATCTGCCTGATTTCGGAAACGGGATGAGAGGCAGAAGATGCACCCGATAGATTTCCCTTTTCTTTTGAAACCTTGAAGTCCAGGAGCAGGCGCTCATCCTCCAGTTCGGTGATGGCGGTGAGCTGGTGGTTGCATTGTATCTTCACCCCCAGTCGCTTGGCGGTATTCACCAGACAGTCGATGATGCTGTGCGAATCCTGCGATTGCGGAAACACGCATTGGTCATCCTGCGTAACCAGTGGCACGCCGTTCTCCTCAAACCAGTTGAAGGCATGCTGGTAGTCGAATCTCTTGAAGAGTCGTTTCATCAGTTTATGTCCGCGAGGGTACGCCTGTTTCAGGTCGGAAATCTCGTCAAAGGAATTGGTAAGATTGCATCTTCCTCCTCCCGTGATTTCCACCTTGGCGAGAACCTTCGAATTCTTCTCGAAAATCGTGATGTCGGCGTGAGGGAAGTTGCGCTTGGCCTCTATCGCCGCAAAGAATCCTGCGGCACCCCCACCAATAATTGCAATATGTAGTGATTGTGGCATATCGTATTTTTGGTTGATTAGGGTGCAAAGGTACTGCTTTTCTTTGATAAAAGAAAAAAAGTTCTCCTTTTTCTTTTGCAGATACGATAGATTTTTGTAACTTTGCGCAAAAATCATAGTATATCAAGTATCAAATAGATTTATGGCAAAAAGAGAATATGTTGAGGCCAACAAGCGTTGGCTGGAGGAAAAGGCAAAGGAGGAGGGCGTTATGGCGCTGCCTCGTGGTATATATTATAAGGTGTTGAAGCAGGGAGACCTGAAGGGAGCACAGCCTAGCCGACGCAGCATCGTGACGGCTCATTATACCGGTTGGACCATCAATGGCAAGAAGTTTGATTCCAGCCGTGGCGGCACGCCATTCGCCATGCGGTTGAGCGACTTGATTGATGGCTGGATTGTTGCCATGCAGCAGATGCACGTGGGCGACCAGTGGGAACTTTACATCCCTGCCGAGATGGGATACGGCAAGTTCTCGCAGCCGGGCATCCCAGGCGGTTCTACCCTGATATTCGAAGTAGAACTGCTGGGTGTGGGATAACCCGGATACTTGAAATTATAAAGATCATTAAGATAAGAGAGTCTTGTCCGGCTATAGTCGGTTCAATTCATCTTCCGCACTGTTCATGCCGTTGTATCTTCCCTTGCGCTTGTTGAATTTCCAGGTTACGGTCAACTTGTAGCTCCATAGCTTGTAATCCTCAGTCTGGGAGAAGTCAACGGCATGCTCGTGGGTTCGCTCCTTGAAGAGCTGCTGATGGAAGAGGTCGTTGGCACTGAAGGCAACCTGTAATCTGCCGTCCATCCACGATTTGTTGACACCAAGACTCCAGTTCTGAGTGGGGCTGAACTTCGTTTTGCCTACTTGTCCTCCGTTGTCAAAACTGTAGGAGAGTGACAGCTGATAGTCGTTTGGTAGCGTGAAGTAATTGTCAAACGATGCATTCCAAGTTGCTCCGTTGTAACTGATTAGCTCTCCATGATCATTTACGGAGAAGCGCTGGTAAGTGATGCTTGCATTGACATTCGGACGCCAGCAGCCGAAAACGTGACCCCAGTTGAGATAGGCCATGTATTTCTGCATCTTGTTGAAGTTCATGAATGTACTCACGTATCTCACGGGCTTGTCCTCCGGCACTTCATGAATGTACATGATGGAGTGGTCGGTACGGGTGTATCTCAGCATTCCCATGAAATCTTTCCACTGCACGGAGTAGGTCAGACGATAGGTGTTGACAGGCTGCAGCTTCGGATTGCTGATCTGATACTGAAAGCGCGAGATATAGTAGATGTTCCCGCTTAGCTGACTGAAAGAAGGTCGGGCGGTGGTAGTGCGGAAGCTGAGCGAGTGATGCCACGATGGTTCGTTGAGAGAGATACCGAACGATGGAAACCATTGGTCGTAATGACGCTCCATATTATCGGGAGATATTTCCGACAGATTGGTGTATCGGGAGGTGAGATGCTCATATCGGATGCCTGCCCACCAGTTCCATCTGCCAGCTTCACCCTGATATTGCAGGTAAGCTGCCGTCTTGGTATCGTGGTTTTTGTATTCCGTAGTTCCAAGCATATCGGCAGAACTTTCAGTATTTCCCTTGCCTTCCATCAGGCTCCATTCGCCACCATAGATGATGGAATGTTTGTCAGAGATGAGTTGCTTGACTTCGATTCTTCCACTATAGATATCGTAGTTGGAATTGGAACGGTTGAGGGTTTCCTGCATCTCGCTACCGTCTTTCTCCGTGATAGGCTGGCTGTCAGAATCCTTGTTCCTTGCATAGTCCAGATAAATCTGTGATGAGAAATGCTTCGACCATTTAGCCAGATGGAAGAGGTTGAAGTGGTGACTGCGCTGGTGTCCCCATTGCTGGCTCTCCGCATTAAAGTACTTCATTTCGCCATCCGCATCAGAAAGCTTCATCTCTCTATTTGTATCTTCTCCTGCTGGGTTAGGATAGCGATAGTACTGCTGCTGTTTCTCGCTTCTGCCGCCATTCAGCCAAAGCCCTTCCCATTGTATTCCCACTTCGTGCTGCTTGCTGATTAACCAGTCGAAATTGAGTTCTGTAGCGTTATAATTTGCCTTGTTCTTGCCATAGCGGTCGGTTCCGAAGAGATATTCGCCATCTTTGGCTCTTACGAGCGCTTCCTGTGGCTGATGCACATTGTATCGGTTGTCTGTATAACCGTAAAATCCTGTGAGCGAAATCTTCTTCGTTACCCAACCCAGGGTCAATTCCTCGTGGTTGGTGTTCACCTCGCTCAATTTATCATACACCTGCATCTTGCCGAATATACCCTCGTCTGTTCTTCTCGTCAGGATTCTCAGTACGGCTCCCGTCGTTGCATCATATTTTGCACCAGGAGTGGTAATGAGTTCTATTTCATCTATCAGCTTCACATCGAGATGAGAGAGTTCGGCAGAGGTAGCCTTCTTGTCGTTGAGATAGATGGTGGGTGCTCCCAGTCCGTTTACTTCCAGAGTTCCATCGGAGGTTTGTTTCATGCCGGGTATGTGCTTCAATACATCTTCCAGCGTCGGCTCCTTTGCCAAAGGTGTATTGCGGACACGGGTAACCAGGGCATCGTTTCTCATCTTGTACATCGGGCGATGACCTGTTACGGTTACGGCTTGAATCTCGGCCTCCTTATCAGCTTTGATTGAATCTTTTTCCGTCTGTACTGAGTCTGCGGAAACTCCGGATGTCGGGAATTTCCCGTTTTGTGCTGTTGCACAGGTGGCGGTGGCTAGCATCGCACATATAACTGTTTCTTTCTTCATTTTCTTCCTTGCTTTTTGTTTTCGTCTGCAAAGGAACAGCTTTTCGGGCTCAAAATCGCAAATAATCATTACTGAAACATTACGCTGGCAAAATAATCTTGCTTCACCTTATTATATATAGTGAAATCTTCGTACCTTTGCACTGAAAAAAGAAAAAAAATATGAATAGAAGAATCAAACAAGTCTGGCTGCTCGCCATCCTTTCCTCTTTCCTGCTGATAGGCTTGCAGACCTATTGGCTCTATAATAGCGTGACCTATTCGATGGGAGAGATGGGGAAGAAAAATGCCGAAAAGGCGGAACAGGCAATAGTCACTTATCAGACAAATATCGGAGCGGCGGTAAAAGAAAAATCACATATCGGTTATGTCGTCACGGCATATTTTTCAGACTACAAGCGTCCCGTTACAACGGTTTGCTCTCCGCTGGATACGGATACAATCATTGGTGGAGTGGTGTATAGCAAGCCGGGATTCGGCAACGTGATGGAGAAGAGAGATACTTTCGATTTGCGTGAGACGGATTCCAACAATTCTTTTGATTGCCTGAATACTTACATCACTTACCAGCTTACCCGTTTTGATAAGGCGCATTTTGACCGTTTCATCAGTAGGAAACTGGGCAATGATTTCATCGGGGCAGAGATGAAGACGGGAAAGCATCGTCTGTGGCAGACAAGAATCGTAGAGCCTCCTACCTTGTTTCATCACGAAATGCTGGTAGAAGTGCCTTTCAATCCTATCCAGTATCAGTCGATGCAGATGAGGATGCAGGTGCCGATGCTGCCCATCCTGAAGGGAATGATGTGGCAGATGATAGGAAGTCTGCTGGTTACCATCATGCTTCTCCTGAGCATAGCTTATCTCATCAAGGTGATGCTCCTGCAGAAGAAGGTGGATAAGATGCGAAGCGACTTTGTGCATACGATGATTCACGAGCTGAAACGCCCCGTGCAGACGCTGAAGATGTGTGTATCTGTATTCTCTGCTCAAAAGACAGATGAGAAGGATGAGAATGCTCTCATCATGGAGACGGTTAGAGAGGAAAGCGATAACCTGACCGCCTATCTCGCCAAACTCCGGGAAGTAATCAGGGCAGAGGAACATATCCCGCTCCAGATAACGTCTTTCGATATCCATGCCGCCTTGCTGAATCTGGTGGCTGTGTATCGAAAGAACAGACAGAAGGAGGTGAATGTTTCGCTCGATTACCAGCGCACTTCCGACCTGATGATGGGAGATAGAGACCAGCTTCTGAATGTGGTCAGCAACCTGATGGAGAACTCGGTGAAGTATTCTGGAGACATAGTCAATATCCATGTTGCCTGCCGAGATACCGGGAAGGGGGAAGTCATGATTTCTGTATCAGATAATGGAATCGGAATTTCGCCCGACGAGCAGCAGAGAGTCTGGACGAAGTTCTATCGCAGCAATGCTTACCCGGATATGATGCAGCCAGGCATCGGCTTGGGTTTGAGTTTTGTGGATATGATAGTGAAGGCCCATGGGGGCAGAAAAATGATGCAGAGCGAAGTGGGCAAGGGAACCAGGATTTCGATCATCATCCCGCAGCACTCCTGATGCATCCGGTTTAACGCTATAAACAACAGGAAAAATGATCAAGATATTATTTGCAGACGATGACTTGAAGTATTCCATGTTGCTGAAGAGTTTCCTGCAGCAGCATGGCTACGATGTGACTTATGCCGGAAATGGCAAGAAGGCATGGGAACAGTTCCCGGAGGTGAAGCCCGATCTGGTATTGCTCGACATCAATATGCCGGAGATGGATGGCTATGAGGTGGCTGAGCGCATCAGAGCCATCGACCCGAAGGTGCTTATCTTCTTTCTCACCGACCGTACGGAGAAGAACGATCGGCTGAAAGGTTTCTCCCTGAAGGCAAACGATTATCTTGCCAAACCCTTCTATCCGGAAGAGTTGCTGGCAAGAATAGAGGAGCGGTTCTCCATGAATGAGAGTGAGACGATAGAAGAGGAGGTGTATCATTTCGGTGAAACCACCTTCTGCTATAATAACAATGAGCTTCGCACCCGTTCCTCTCGTGTGCTCATCACCAGCCGACAAGCCGACATCCTCCGTCTGTTGGCGAAGAATATCGGTAATGTAGTAAGCAAGGAGATGATACAGGAGGCGGTGTGGGGAACCGTGAGCTATGCCAACTCCCTGGCTGTGAATGTGCAGATGACGTATCTCCGTCATGCTCTTCAGCATGATGCGACCGTTAAGATTGAGTCGCTGAAGAAAAAGGGATACGTACTTACTCTCTTATCTGAAGTATAGCAAATACCTCTTTTATCCGAATTATAAAAAAGTTAATCCGAAACAGCGGATATTTCTAGCCAGTCTGTCTCGGATCTTTTTTATTTGTGGATGAAGCGGTTTATTCTTCTGTTTTTGCCATCATCTTCTCATAGAGTCCATCCACGATGGAGTCGGCGAGCGAGATGTTGGGCACCATGATGCTTTCGCACTTCAGATATTCGCATGCCTTGAGAAAGATCTCGGCGGCAGGAATGATGACATCGGCACGGTCTTCCTTCAGGGAGAAAGAAATCTCTCGCTCCTCGATGCTCAGGGGCTGCATCATCGAATAGAGACGCTTCAGTTCGGCAAGCGTCAGGTTTTTGGAGTCCTGCTTGCTGTGGCGTGCCAGCTTGTTCAACTTGTTGATGTTGCCACCCGAACCGATGATCCTGATGTCGCCGTATTGCTCGGCATATCTCGTCAGGTTCTCCTTGAAGAGCTTTTCGGTTTCGGCAGTCACCTTGCCGCTCAGCATTCTCAGAGTACCCATGTTGTAGGAATAGCTTTCGGCGAGCACACCGTCATGGATGATACTCACCTCCGTGGAACCACCGCCCACATCAATGTAGGCAAAGCTGCCCTCGTTGGAATCTGTTTTCTCTACCAGGTTGTTGTAGAGGAGTTGTGCCTCCTCCTGCCCCTTGATGATTTCGAGTTTGATGCCGGTTTGTTTCTCTATCTTCTTGAGCACCTTCTTGCCGTTCTCGGCATCGCGCATGGCTGAAGTGGCACAGGCGCGAAATGCCTCTACGTCATTGAGTTTCATGAATTGCTTGAAGCCCTTCATCATGTGGAGCATCATCTTCTCACGCTCCTTGGAAACCTTTCCCAGGGTGAATACATCCTTACCCAATCGCAATGGGATGCGGATGAACATGAGTTTTTTGATGCGGTCTTCCTCTCGGATTGCCTCGGGATCGAAGCGCTTGATGAGGAGTCGGGCTCCGTTTGAGCCGATATCAATGGATGCTAAATTCATCATTATTTATATGCTTTATTATTTATATGCCTTATAAAGTTCTTCCTGACTGCGGAATGGCTCGCCTTCTACAAATTCCTTGCCGCCCTTTCCATCTACCACTCTGCCGTTCATCGTATCTCTCATACCATAGGAGATGGTACGGAGCAGGTCAGCCTGCATATCCTCGTCATATACCGGGGTGAGAACCTCGATGCGGTTGATGAGATTTCTAGGCATCCAGTCGGCAGAACCGATGAAGTATCTTGGCTTGCCTCCGTTGGCAAAGATAAGGATGCGGCTGTGCTCCAGATAGCGGTCGATGATGCCCACGCAGCGGATGTTGTCGCTGAGCTTGGCGATGCCTGGCACCAGCGAACAGTTGCCGCGGATCACGATGTCTATCTTCACGCCAGCCTTCGATGCCTGATAGAGCTTGGTTACCATATCGGTATCGGTGATGTGGTTGATCTTCATCTTCACCCAAGCCTCCTTGCCCTCGTTGGCATTCTTGATTTCGGCATCGAGCATGCGCAGGATGCGGCTCTTCATGGAGTTTGGAGAGACGAGAAGCTCGTTGAAGCGGAATGGTGAGAATGGGCGGTCGATGAAATCGAATACCTTAGCCACCTCGTTTACCAGCTTAGTACGGGCTGTCATCATCAGATAGTCGGTATAGATCTTGGCATTGCCCTCGTGGAAGTTTCCGGTTCCCACACAGGCGATGTTGCCCTTCTTTGATTCGATATAGAGCAGCTTGGAGTGAATCTTCAGTCCTTCTACACCGAAGATTACGTTCACGCCCTCTTCCTGCATGCGCTTGCTCCATTTGATGTTGCTCTCCTCGTCGAAACGTGCCAGAAGTTCTACTACGGCTGTTACCTTCTTGCCGTTGCGGGCAGCGGTAATGAGCGCCTTCACTACCTTTGAATCCTTTGCCAGGCGATAGAGGGTGGTCTTAATCGCCTTCACCTCGGGTTTGATAGCTGCCTCACGGAGCACACGGATGTAGCCGTTGAAGCTATGGTAGGGTACATGGATAAAACGGTCTTTCTCACGAATCTGGTCGAGGATGCTCTCGTTGGAAAGGAACTCAGGCTTCATGATAGGAGCCCACTTCTCGTACTTCAGTTCCTTGTGTCCGCAATCTGGGAACGACATCAGATCCTTGTGGTTCTGGTATCTTCCGCCAGCCAGTGAAGCATCCAGTTCTTTGGTGTTCAATCGCTCACGGAGTTTCTTTTGGAGTTCCTTCGGCATCTCCTGATCGTAGATTACGCGCACGGCTTCACCCTTCTTACGGCTGTTTACACCCAGTGCAATCTTCTCCATGGTTCCGAAGTCGGCATCATTGTCCATCTCCATTTCGGCATCCTTGGTAAACTTGAAACTGAAAGCACGGTAGGTGCTCTCCTTGAAACCGAGGAATACCAGAGGCAGACAGTATCTGATTACATCATCGAGATACATGATGTTGTCAAAACCCTCGCTTGCCGGCACCTTTACCCAGCGTCCGTAAACTCTATCTGGTACCTTTACTACGGCATATTTCTTCTTCTTGTCATCCTCAGCCTTTTCTACGGCAAGGTAAATGCGGTTGTCCTCCAGTGTGGAGAGGTCGTCTATCTCGTTGAGCCAGATAGGGTTGACAGAACCATTGAGCTTGTCGTAGAAGAACTGCGTAAGGAATTCCTTCTGCTCGTCGTTGAGCTGGTCTTCGTTGAGCAGGCGAACCTTGTGTACTTCAAGCTCTCGGAAAACCGTATCCACCGCCTCAGTGTATTCTTTCGAATAAGATTCATTGAGTTTATTAATTGCTTTAAGTGATTTCTTAATCTGCTGTTCGGTATCCTTGTCGAGCTTTTGGTTGAGCATGCGGTTGAGTGATGCCACGCGGACACGGAAGAACTCGTCAAGGTTATTGGAATAAATACCGAGAAAAGAGAGACGCTCCAACAATGGGACGTACTCTTTCTCTGCTTCCTGGAGAATGCGATGGTTGAAGTACATCCAACTGATATCGCGTTCTACGTATGCCTTTTTGAGTAATTCTTCTTTGGTCATAGTCGTTTGCTAATTATAGAGTTATTTAACTTTCTAATGTCTTTCCATACGTCCTGGGCTAGGGGCTTTTGGGCTTTCAGTCCGTTCTTGAACCACATTCGAAAGTTTGTGGGTTATTTTATTTTTGTAGACTCTTTCTTATTCTTTTTTTCAACTTTCTTTTCTGGAGCAGCTTCCTTCTTCTCTAAGTCAGCTTTCTTTTCAGAAGTCTTTTCTTTCTTCTCTGCGTTAGCTTTCTTTTCAGAAACTTTCTCGTCCTTCTTGTTCTTAGAAGGTTCTTTAGAGTCTTTGCCTGGTACTTCCAGAACGAGGAAATCTGTATCTCCGTCGATAAAGTGAAGCTCTTTACGGAAGAACTTGCTGCTGCCTGCTGGAACGATGATGTCGTGCAACTGGTCGCAGTCATCGAATGTATGACGGCTCAACTTTTCTGGAGTTCCTGCGAAAGTAATCTTCTTCAGTTTGTCGCATTCAGCGAAAGCGTATGCTTTGATAGCTTTCACGCTGGCTGGTATATAAATGTTATCCAATTCATCACAATCATAGAATGCATCATGTTCAATCTCCTTCACCGTACTAGGGATGATGACATGAGCCAATTGTTTCTTGCCACGGAAAGCCATCTCTCCGATAATCTCTACTCCCTCAGGAATCGTAAAACTGGCATCATGGTTCATGTAGTAAACCAAGCGCTTCTTGTCGGCGGTATAGACTGCCCCGCCGTCAAACTCAAAATTATCGCTGTCAATCTTCTGTAAGGCGAGGTTGAGAACCAAGTTTTCAAACTTACCGTCTTTCTTGGACTTCTTCTTGAGAATCTCCAAAATTGCTTTTTTATTTTCCTTCATATAATCATATATGTTAATTGTATTTCTTTTCGGTTGCAAAGGTACGGCGATATTTTTAAACTAGAGCGAAAAGATGGTTACATGTTTATGACGATGATGTTACATCGATATTACGGGCGTTACAATCATATTACACGCTTTGTAAACAGGCAATGTAACACTTTTTTAATACTTATGTTTTGTGAAAGAAATATTTTATCCTTATCTTTGCAGCCGAAAAGAAATAGAAAGGCATCTTGTAGGATTTCAATTCATAACGGGATTGCTTTCTTGTTGGTAACAATCAATTAAGCTATATATATAAGGTAAAAATGAAGAAGAAAACGTATCTGTTGATAGCACTGTCTATAGTGTCGATGGGAATGAATGCCCAAAACTCAGAAAAGAGTTCTCTTGGAAACAATGTGCCTGAATTCGTCAAGACAATGAAGATAGGTGGAACCATCCGTTCTAAGTATGAATACCAAACCGAGGAAGGGGAGGGACGATTTGAGGTGCGTACGGCCCGTATCAATGTAGCAGGAAATGTAACAAAGGAGGTTAGTTATAAGGCTGAGATTGATCTCTGTGATGAGGGTAAGATCAAGATGCTCGATGCTTATACCCGCATCAAGCCTTGGAAGACACTGCAGCTTACCATTGGTCAGGAGCGTGTGCCATTCACTATTGATGCTCACCGTTCTCCTCATCAGCAGTACTTCGCCAACCGCTCGTTCATCGCCAAGCAGGTGGGCAACGTGCGCGACGTGGGTGCCGAAATCGGATACACCTGGAATGTAGGTTTCCCAATTGTGGTGAATGCCGGTATCTTCAACGGTTCGGGTTTGACCAACCAGAAGGATTACTGGACCAAGGGCGTTAACTATTCAGCCAAGGCTCAGTTCCTCTTCCCAAATGTCAACCTGGTGTTGAGTACCCAGAAGATCAAGCCATCTGATGTTACGGTAACGATGTATGATGGCGGTATCACCTTCCACAAGGGTGGTTTCATTGCTGAGGCTGAGTATCTTTACAAGCATTACAGTAAGGATGCTTTCCACGATGTTCATGCATTCGATGGTTTCGTATGCTATGATATTCCGGTGGCTAATCCTAAGAGCCTTATCAGGAAGGTTTCGCCTTTGGCAAGATATGATTTCATGAGCGACCACAGTGATGGTACAAGATATGGCGGTTCTGATACAGAACTGGGTGCATTGAAGATCAATGATTATAAGCGCCATCGTGTTACGGGCGGTGTAACCTTGAGCCTTGCCAAGCCATTCATCTCAGATATCCGTATCAACTACGAGAAATATTTCTATCGTAAAGGTGGTATAGCTAAAGTTTCAGAAAAAGATAAGATTGTTGTGGAGTTCATGACAAAGTTCTAATAATAGTTTATAGTTAAGAGTTTATAGCAACAGTCATCTATAAACTATAAACTCTTAACTATAAATTCCTTACAGCATTCCCTTAGAACTAGGAAGCTCGAAGTGGTAGATGTCTCTCTTTACCGCCATTTTCAGCGAACGGGCAAGTGCCTTGAAGATGCCTTCTATCTTGTGATGCTCATTTTCGCCTTCAGCCTTGATATTGAGGTTCATCTTTGCTGCATCACTCAGACTCTTGAAGAAATGCTTGAACATCTCGGTTGGCATTTCGCCCACCTTCTCTCTGTGGAACTTGGCATCCCAAATCAGCCATGGACGGCCACCGAAATCCAATGCTACCTGACAGAGACAGTCGTCCATCGGCAGACTGTAGCCGTATCTTTCTATTCCGCGCTTATCACCTAAAGCCTGCAGCAGGCATTCGCCCAGTGCAATACCCGTATCCTCAATGGTATGATGCTCATCCACATAGAGGTCGCCCTTGGTATGGATGGTGAGGTCCATCATGCCGTGCTTGCCTATCTGTTCCAGCATGTGGTCGAAGAAACCGAGACCGGTAGAAATGTCGCATTTTCCTGAACCATCGAGATTTACCTTGATGTAGATATCCGTTTCCTTGGTGGTGCGCTTCACCTCTGCGATGCGGTCGCCGGCAAAGAGAATCTCAGCAATCTTATCCCAATCCATACCGTCTTTTCCGAGAATCAGGCTCTTGCAACCCAGGTTCTCGGCAAGCTGGGCATCGGTTTCACGGTCGCCGATTACATAACTGTTTGCCATATCGTAGGCAGGGTTGTCGATATATTCAGTCAGCATGCCTGTTCCTGGCTTGCGCATCGGCGAGTTATCCTCAGGGAAGTGGCGGTCGATGTGCTGCTTGGCAAAGTGGATGCCTTCGCTCTCCAGGGTCTGGATGATGAAGTTGTGGACTGGCCAGAAGGTATCTTCCGGAAAGGAGTCGGTACCCAGTCCGTCCTGGTTGCTCACCATCACCAGCTCGTAGTCGGTGTGCTGGGCAATGAAGGAGAGATTGCGGAACACGCCCTTGGTGAATACCAGCTTCTCGAAGCTGTCAATCTGTTCATCCTCTGGTTCCTGAATCAGAGTTCCATCGCGGTCGATGAAGAGTAATCTTGTCTGTTTCATGTCTCTTATATATGTTAATACGATTAATATTTTTCAATTTCTGCGGTTGCCATCTTCTGGCTTTCCTTCATTCTCTTCTTCTCTTCGTCTTGCACCTTGTAAGAGCCGAATTGATAGGCAAGTGAAATGCCGAGCCAGCTCAGGGCGTAGATGATGAGCAGGAAGGTGATGGTAAACACCAGGAAGAGGAGTGGGGTGAAATAACCCGGCACACCGAGCGGGTCACCATCAAGCGCACCGAGCTGTGAATAGAACTGTGCGATGATGAGGATGATGGAAGGCAGGGCTGCGATAAAGGTAGCGATGCCTACGATAATCATGCCGAGAAAACTGGTCAGAAAGAAACCTCCGAAGTGGCGGAGAATGCGGAGGAGGGATTTTCTTATCTTGCGCTTTTCGCCCTTAGGACACAGTTGCTTTCTTGGCAGGAGATGCCAGAATGATACGATAGCCATTACGATAGTGGCTCCGTAAATGATGGTTTGCAGGATGAACGAAGCCATCGGATTTACGGCTCCCCAATCGTGAAGCGGTTTGTTGGGGAGGAGGAAATAGAGTACGATAGCCAGCAATACAGCAAATGGAACATGGGTAGTCCATGTCTGTTTTACAAGTGATCTGAAGTCACTTGTTATGGTATCGTATGATGCTCTCATGCAGGAAGTTATACTTCTGTGCTTAAATAATTCATTTACTTCCATAACTATCTTGTTTTAATTTCTAATTATCGCTTTTGTTTTTTTACCCTTTTACTTTTTTACCCTTTTACCTTTAAAAGTTTCTTCTGAATTCTGAGCAGGTAATGGCGGTAGCGATAGCCACATTCAGACTGTCGGCTGTAGCTCTACCTTCCGGAAAGTTAGGGATGAGCAACTTGTGGTTCACCTTCTTTGCCAGTTCTGGCGAGATGCCTTTTCCTTCGTTTCCCATCACGATAAGCCCACGGTTTTCGAGCGTTTGCTGATAGATGTTGTCGCCGTCCAACAGGGTGCCGTAAACGGGAACATCGGCAGGAAGTGATTCTACCAGTCCCAGCAGGTCGCCATATTCTACCTTCACTCTTGCTATGCTGCCCATCGTAGCCTGAACCACCTTCGGATTGTATACGTCGGCAGTATCCTGACTGCAGTAGATATGGGTGATGCCAAACCAGTCGGCGATGCGGATGATGGTGCCCAGATTGCCCGGGTCCTGAACGCCGTCGAGCGCCAGACTCAGTTCGCTGGTATTAATAGAGTAATCTCCTGATGTTGCCTGTCTGAATACGGCAAGTACCTGTTGCGGATGCTGCAGGAAACTCACCTTCTTCAGTTCTTCATCAGTAACCTCTATCACTTCGGTTTCAGCCCCGAAGTGTTTGCCCCGGAGCCATTCGCCGGTAGCCACAATCAGGTCGGCAGGTTGCAGAGCGAGCAGATCGTCTACCACCTTGAAACCTTCTGCCACGAACTTTCCTTCTTTATTTCTGTTCTTCTTCAGTTCGAGCGAACGTATGTACTTTATTTTATTCTTGCTAATCATTTATTTTTTGTCTATATGTGTGCAAAGGTAACATAAAATATAGACATTTCAAAATAAAAAGTGCTAAATATTTTGTATTTAATTTGTTTTGCATTATCTTTGCATATCAAAAACGATAGATATTTTGAAAATACAGAAGATTTCATTACTTGCCTTGCCGCTGCTCATAGCATCTTGTTCTTCAAGCAAAATGGTGCCGGAAGGGGAGTATATATTAAATAAGGTGGAAGTGAAGAGCGACTCGGCAGGGTATAATGCCGGGGCGCTCAAGCAGTATGTGCGCCAGAAAGAGAAACCGAAACTCTTCTCGCTCTTCAAGAATCCTTTCAGCAAGAAGCCTGTCATCTACGATACTTTGCAGGCACGGCTCTCCTGTCAGGATCTGCTTACCGCCATGCAGAACCAGGGCTTCATGCATGCTGGGGTGTCGCTCTATACCACCAAGAAAGGAAAGAAACTGGATGCTACCTATCTGTTGCATCCCGGAGAACCTTTTATGATAGGTAAGGTGAAATATGAAGTGGAAGATGAACATATCCAGCAACTTCTGCATCTCGATAATCCCGATAATCAGCAGATTAAGCCGGGTATGAGATTTACGGTAGAAACATTGGATAATGAGCGCAGGCGTATCTCCAGCCTTCTGACCAATGATGGCTATTTCCGCTTTCATAAAGATTTTATCCAATTTTCTGCCGATACGATTGCGGGACAGAAGGATATCGCCCTGACGCTCCACCTGATGAAGTATAAGGCAAACAGTAATGCTCCTGAGGTTGATCATCCCCGATATGAAATCAGAAACATCAACTATCTGAGTAATGACAGCGACCGAATCCATCTGCGCCATCAGGTTTTGCTCAATGCCACTGCCCTCAGAGAAGGCCGTCCCTACAGTGCCGCCGCCTTGCAGCGTACCTATAACAACTTTGCCCGTCTGCAGGCGGTGAAGTATACCAACATCAGATTCTCTGAAGTTCCTGACAGCAACCTGGTTACGGAGAACGGAATGGAGAGGGACAGCATCAGCCGGCAGATGGATTGCAATATCCAGATCAGTACCAACAAGCCTTCTACCATCGCCTTCCAGCCGGAGGGAACCAATACGGCGGGCGACTTGGGAGCTGCAGCTTCGCTCACTTATACCAACCGAAATCTCTTCAGAGGTAGTGAGCAGTTGAGCATCGAACTTCGTGGAGCCTACGAGGCCATTACCGGTCTGGAGGGGTATCAGGATCAGAACTATACAGAATATTCGGTTGAAGGCAAACTGGTTTTCCCTCGTTTCTTGGCGCCTTTCCTTTCAAGAAATTTCAGAAGAAGGCAGACGGCAAACAGCGAGTTGTCGGCAAGTTGGAATCTTCAGAACCGACCGGAGTTTCATCGCCGCGTATTCTCTACTGCCTGGCGTTATCGCTGGACAGAACCGCGTCATCACCTGGCCTGGCGTTTCGACCTGCTCGATCTCAACTATGTGTATATGCCATGGATATCCGAGACTTTCAAGAGAGACTATCTTGATAATGCAGAAAACAGAAATGCCATCCTCCGCTACAATTACGAAGACCTGTTTATCATGAAGATGGGTTTCGGTTTGAGTTATAGCGATGGGGTAGATGCTGTGCGAGTGAATGTAGAGAGTTCGGGCAATCTGCTGAGCGGTGTTTCCAAGACATTTGGTTTCAAGGTGAACAGCCAGGGACAGCGTACATTATTTAATATAGCTTATGCCCAGTATGCCAAGTTTGATGTAGATTATACCCACCTGATGCAGTTTGATAAGCGCAATGCTCTGGCGCTGCATGCGGGTATCGGTGTGGCTTATCCTTACGGCAACAGTACGGTGTTGCCTTTCGAAAAGCGTTATTTCTCGGGTGGTGCCAACTCGGTAAGAGGTTGGGGCGTAAGAGAATTAGGTCCGGGCAAGTTTAAGGGAACTGACGGCAGAATAGATTTCATCAACCAGACGGGTGATGTGAAGCTCGACTTGAATGCAGAATACCGCACTTCGCTCTTCTGGAAGTTTGAGGGTGCAGCGTTTATCGATGCCGGTAATATCTGGACACTTCGCAATTATCAGGATCAGCCTGGCGGCCAGTTCAAGATTGATGAATTCTACAAACAGATAGCTGTAGCCTATGGCTTAGGTCTCAGGTTGAATTTCGATTACTTCATCCTCCGTTTGGATATGGGTATGAAGGCAATCAATCCAGCCTACGGAACGAAGGAAGAGCATTGGGCGATTATCCACCCGAAACTAGACCGCGATTTCGCCTTCCATTTCGCAGTTGGTCTGCCGTTCTAAATGCAGCTAATAGTTTATAGTTAACAGTTTATAGCAAGGAGTTTCTGTAGGGCATCTTTTTTGATTATGATACCCCTCAGAAACTCCTTACTTTTTTCAAGGCAATTTTTCCAACTTAATCTTCCAGAGTCCCTTTTCCATACACATCGGCAGTTGGAAATCGGCCTGTTCTATGAGCTGCGGATCCTGTCCGATACTGTCCATCTGCAGAAAATTATGAACCGTAAGGGTAACGGTGGCACTTGTTTCATCGTCACCGAAATCAATATCCGTAATCTCGATGCTGGCATCCTCCGGTTTCTGGCGCAGCAGTTCCACGTCGGTCTCGTTCACATTACTTGCAGCATAGCGCAGCCAGCGCTCCGATTCCTGGGTGCAATACTTTACGGCTTTCGGGAAATGCCAGTTGAAATAATAGTTGGCAAACGAATCAACATCAGCCTTCAGCTGGTCCTCGCTGCCTTCGTGAGGTTCACAGCCCGAAAGGCTGAATATACTTGCGGTCATGCATGCCACAGCTATGCATAAACCTATCATCGACTTCTTTATCATGATTCTCAAATCTTAAAAATTCTATTTTTTTGCGATATTTCGGCACAAAGATAGTAAAAAACTTTGTAATAAGAATCTTTTTTGCTAACTTTGCATGGAAAATAACAATTAAAATGCTGAAATTTATATCCTTTGGCAGTGGAAGTAGTGGCAATTGCTATTATCTTTACACTGATACGGATTCGATACTGATAGACGTAGGAGTAGGAATAAGAATATTGAAGAAGCATTTCCATAACTATGGACTTCGCTTCGAGGATGTGCATCACGTCCTCATCACCCATGACCACGCCGACCATGTAAAGTCGGTGGGGAGTCTGAGTACTGACTATCATCTACCGGTATATACGACCCGTAAAGTACATCAAGGCATTGAGCGCAACTATTGTGTTCGAAAGAAGATAGAGCCTAACCATGCTCGTGTGATAGAGAAGAAAGTAACTTTCACACTGGGCGAGTTTAAGATTACTCCGTTCGGTGTACCCCACGACAGTACCGACAATGTTGGCTATTTCGTGGAGTGCAGTGGTGTAAACTTCTGTCTCATCACCGATGTGGGGCATATTACTGAAGAGATGCACGACTTTATCGGCCGTGCCAACTATCTTGTGCTCGAGGCGAACCATAGTGTAGAGATGCTCCAGCAGGGTCATTATCCCCAGTATCTGAAGGAACGCATTCTGGGAGATAACGGTCATCTGAGCAACGACGATTGTGGCGAGGCGCTTGCCAATTATGCTACACCGGAGCTTCATCACGTCTGGCTCTGTCATCTCAGCGAGGAGAACAACCATCCTGAGCTGGCACGCAAAACCGTAGAGCAGATTTTGCGCAGCAAAGGCATCATAGCCGGCAAGGACTTCCAGCTGGAAGTATTGAAGCGCAAGACACCGAGCGAAATCTATAAGCTGGTGTAGGGCAGGTGTAAAACTAAAAAGGTAGCCGGATAAGGAGTTATATTGAGTTAACTCCTTATCCGGCTATTTCATGAATACGAAATAAACGGCTGCAATCAGGCAGCAGAAGGCTGCGAAATGATTCCAGTGCAATCCCTGTCCCTGAAAGAGGATATTGGCGATGATGGCGAAGACGATAAGCGATACGCATTCCTGTATCACCTTGAGTTGGACCAGATTAAACGGTCCGCCATTATCCACGAAACCGATGCGGTTGGCTGGTACCTGACAGCAATATTCGAAGAAGGCGATAGCCCAACTGAAGGCGATGACACCGATAAGAGGCCAGTTGCTGCTCACGCCCGTTTGTTGCAACTTGAGGTGTCCGTACCAAGCTAGCGTCATGAAGATGTTGCTCAGCACCAATAATAATATAGTATACAATCCGTTCATAATCTTATCTTTTTTGCGGGTGCAAAGGTAATATATTTTTTTTAACCCTCCAAATTTCAGGGAAGTTTCATTTCGTTTTTGTTTTGATATGGCTGTTTTTGGCAGATAAATCTCCGATATCCTGATATTTATCTCCGAAAGATAAGTGTGCTGTTTGCGTATGGCTAGTAGGCTGTTTGGGGCGAACAGCCTACTGGCGGAATAGGGAACAGTAGGCTGTTCCTATGAGACAGTCATCTCAGACGGGGAAACCAGATTTCTCCTTCCATCTGCACTTTGATATCAGCTATCGCAATATCTTCTTCCATAGATTCTTGTATTCAAGAATCTCGTTTATTAGTTGGCATCAAGATTTCGGTATAATCTGGCAAACTCTTCTAATCTAACTACTAGTACTCTTGGAAAATCAATGTTTTCTAAATCTTTGAAATGTTTATCATCTGATACAATGAAATCGGCATTAGCAAAGACTGCACAATCCACAAACTTATTATCATCGGGATCCTGTGTGATAAGATTCCAATGATAATGAGCATCAACTCTTTGGGTATTTGGAGCTTGAGTTATAATCTCTAATACCATAGTTGCTATTAATCGATTCGTTTTTAAACAAAGTATTTCTTCGTATTCTTCTAGAATTTCAGTTGTAAAGCAGAGACAATAGTCCCCATTCAAGAATCTTTCCCATAAGAAATAATTTTTGCTTTTCCTTGCAATTATCTGCAAGAGACAGTTGGTATCTAAGACGATATTTCTCTGCATAGTCAGTTTATTTATAAGTCGTGCGCAAATGTTCTGACTGCATTTCCTGCAACTTTTCATTGCTCATTTCGCCAGATTCCCAAAGCTTATCTATTTCTCGCTGCAAGCGATCATTCATGAACTTTACTAATGTTCGTTTCAAGTCTGCCAAGTCCTGTTCTGACTGCAAACAAGAGATAACATTGAGCACCGCCTGCTGGGCCTGATTGAATTGTAATACTTGTGTTGCCATAATTGTAATTTTTAAACATTTCACTCTGCAAAGATACAGATAATTATTGAAACTCCAAAGATTTTGAGAAGAATATTTTGATTTTGCAAGAAAAATGGGGGATAATATAAAAAAGGTGGCGAATCTTTTTGTTATCTCTGATTTTTGCTGTATCTGGATTGATTCTCATAATCCTTTAAATTTCAGTGTCCTCAGCCATTTTCTTTCAGATTTTCTTGCGAGTTCCAATCTTTCTTCGTATCTTTGCCGTGCCAGTTATTCATTTTAAAAAGGAGCAATATGATGGTACATCGAGATAAGATATTATGTTTTTTGGTTTTATTCTGCTGCTTTGCTCATACTCCTCTGCAAGCCCAGCAGCCACGCAAGAAGGTGGGGCTCGTGTTGGGTGGAGGTGGTGCCAAGGGTGCGGCTGAAGTAGGTGTGCTCAAGGTGCTGGAAGAGGCTGATATTCCTGTAGATTATATTGCCGGAACCAGTATCGGTGCCATCGTGGGCGGACTCTATGCCATCGGCTACGATGCTGCGGATATTGATAGCCTCTACCGTAACCAGAACTGGCTTTTCCTTTTGAGCGACCAGGTGAAACGTGAATCGGAGACTTTCCTCTCTAAAGAAGAAAGGGAGAAATATATCGTTCATATTCCTCTTTCCAAAGAGAGGAAGGTCTCGTTGCCAACCGGTTATGTGAAGGGGCAGAATATCTTTAACCTTTTCTCTAAACTTACCGTGGGGTATCATCAGGTGGATGATTTCTCCAACCTACCCATCCCTTTCCGTTGCGTGGCGGTAGATCTGGTAGAAGGCAAGGAGGTCGTGTTTTCATCGGGCTCGTTGCCATTGGCGATGCGTGCCAGCATGTCGATACCGGGCGTGTTTGCTCCGGTAGAATGGAAAGGGAAGATGCTGGTGGATGGCGGCGCCTTGAACAATCTGCCGGTTGATGTGGCAAAGGAAATGGGAGCGGATGTGATTATCTGTGTAGATTTGAGTACCGGTTGGAAGAAGAAGGAAGAACTGAAATCGGCTTCTTCTGTTGTAGAACAGCTCATAAGTATGATGGGGCAGAACAAATACCGGAAGAATATGGCTGAAGCCGATCTTTATATCAATCCTTCTCTGAAAGGTTATTCGGCAGCCAGTTTCCAATCTGAAGCCATTGATACGATGATACAGCGGGGAGAACAGGCTGCCCGTCAGAAATGGGATGAGCTGATGGCTCTGAGAAAGTATATCTATGCTGATGCTTGTGATTCTGCAGCCTCTGATGATACATTACAGGATAAACGCCTCAAACAGCCGAAACCTTCTCAGACGGAAGCTTATCATATAGGAAGCATCCGGTTAGAAGGCATCAGCGGAGAGGAGGAAAAGTGGATTAGAACGAAAATTGCTTTACGGGAGAATTCGGAAGTCAGTCCTGAGGAGATAGATGGCACACTTGCCATGCTCAGGGGACTGAATATCTTTTCGCGTGTAGAATACAGACAGTCTAACGAGGAACCTTATGACCTGGTATTCATGCTGGAACCCAACGAATCGAGAAGAATCAGTGTAGGTGCACGTTTTGATACGCAGGATTTGGCGAGCGTCATTGCTCAGATATCCAATAACCAGCAGTTTTCTACCCGTCATCACTATGCCTTTACAGGACGCATATCCCGTAATCCCTATCTGGAAATGAAATATGCCTATGGCAACCTTTTCGGAGCGAAAATAGGCATTTCCTATCGTATGGCTCATTATGATTTCGACCTTTATGCGGACAAGCATAAGCTGGATGCCCTGGAGTTTCTTTCGCATTCTTTTGCTGGATTCTATACCCGCGATATCGGTAATTTCAGATTGAAGTCGGGAGTGCAGTTTGATTATTATCATTATCATTCTGATATGTTCGAACGCGACGGAAGCATCCAGACACGTTCGTCAGACCATTTCCTGAACTACTTTGCATCTGTTGTGATGGATACTTACGACCGCCGCTATTTCCCGACCCGTGGTAGCCGCATTCAGGTTCAGGGCATTCTGCATACGGATGACGGAATACATTATGCTGATGGTAATCCTTTTGCTGAAGCTGCTTTTCAAGGAGAATGTGCCGTACGTCTCAATTCCAGATTCTATCTGCTCCCTAAGCTCAAGAGCCGCTTCTTGTTTGGCAGTTCCGTACCAGCCATTTATCAGAATTATGCAGGTGGAGTAGCTGACGGTTACTATCTGCCTTGGCAAGTGGCATGGGAGAGTGCGCAGCATGTTCATCTGCTGGAGCGCAATGTGGTGACTGGTCAGCTCGGTTTCCGCTATCGGGTGAAAGGAAAGTTCTATCTTACCGCTCTGGGAGAGTATGGCAAGGAAGCCCGCAAGTTTTCCCATATTCTCATCGGTGATGATTTGTGGGGAGGAGCCTTGAGAGCATCCTATGATTTCGTATTGGGTCCGGTAAGCATTCAGGCTAATTATTCTAGCTTGGGTAAGAATGTAGGATTCTATATCAATGCAGGATTTGTATTCTGATTTCCTTATCTGTATCATGTAAACCAGAACCTGCATGTTTATATGTGTCATGGCGGTTCGCACAAAACTCGCATCTTGTCGTTTCCAGAGCCTACAAGACAGGAAATCATCAGTCTGATAGGTGGTTGGCTGAAGGAATAATGCTTTCAACAACCAACCATGAAGGATAAAATGAAAGATTTTTTCAAAAAATATCCATAAAAGTTTGGTGGTTTCAGAAAAATGTATTACCTTTGCACTCGCTTTTGAAAACAAAGCTTTTAGCAGAGGCACCCTTAGCTCAGTTGGTAGAGCAACTGACTCTTAATCAGTGGGTCTAGGGTTCGAATCCCTAAGGGTGTACAAAAAACTCCGAAGAATCAATCTTGGTTCTTCGGAGTTTTTTTGTAATAATGATGACCATTATACGATAGAGGCGATTGTTCTGAACATCATGATGCCGGTGAATTACAGACAGTCCGATTTTTATGTAAAATATCGACATTTTACCTTGAATTATCTAAAACTAGTCCTCCATTCCCTATCATATATTAATAAACTTCATAAATTCACTGTCATTATGTCAAGAAACAAGAAAACATCAGAGTCTTTATTCCAGTTCATGAACCTCCTCATCGCCCTGTTGCTGAAGAACGGGCAATACCGCACCTCGCTGCATTACAAGGCATCCCTCAACAGCTTTAAGCGATACCGTGACAACAAGGATATTGCCCTAAAAGAGATAGATGCAGAAGTGATGCGCTCGTATGAGGCGTACCTGCATCATACGGCGGAGGTATGCAAAAACACCAGCTCCTTCTATCTCCGCATCCTCCGTGCCACCTACAACAAAGCTGTGGCAAAGGGACTGACGCCACAGCAGCATCCCTTCTCGGATGTCTATACCGGTATTGCCCAAACTCGCAAGAGAGCCATACCTACAGAGAATGTCAGCCAGATCAAGAGTCTGCAATCTGTCAAGGATCTCAATCCCAAGGAAGAGATGGCAAGAGATACATTCCTGATGAGTTTCTATCTGCGTGGTATCTCTTTCATCGACCTGGCTCATCTCCGCAAATCTGACCTCAAGGACGGTTATCTTCATTATACAAGAAGAAAGACAGGACAGCGTCTCACCATCCGATGGGAGAAGGAGATGCAGGAGTTGTTGGAAAAGTATCAGGCGCAGACCGCCTCCTCATCTTATCTCTTTCCTTTCCTTGTTGATGATGGAAACAAAAGACAGGATAAAACTATTGACAAAAAGCAGGATGAGGCACGCCTATATCACAATGCGGAAGCGCGTATCTCCTACCACCTCAGAAAGTTTGGAGCTACGATAGGCATCAAGGGCAAGCTCACCCTCTATGTTGCCCGCCATTCCTGGGCAACGACGGCAAGAGATAATCATATCTCTATCTCTGTCATCAGCGAGGCATTGGGACATCATTCCGAAACCACCACACAAATCTATCTTCGTTCCATCAAAAGCTCAGAAGTAGATGATGCCAACGCCAAGATACTGGCAGCCCTATAAGCTACAAAAAAGAATAAAAAGAGGGATTATGTAAAATGAACCAAAATGAACCAATTTTTCTGAATCTTTATATAAGAGACACAGAAAACCGAAAAACATTCTTTCAATCAACGACTTAGAAGATTGTGTACGAGAAGAATGCTGAAAAAATGTAGAATTTTGTAGAATGATATTAATTTTTTAACACGCATAATTTGCTTGTTTCCAATAATTTTCGTAATTTTGCGGTAAGATTCTGTGTCTCTTATATAGAGATTCAGAAGAACGGGAGTGATTGAGGGAAGGATTTTGAGGACAAAGGAATCGGACAGCTAATCATTCCAAGGGTTGCAGACTATCATGCTCTTGGATCAGGAGTACGTCTGTGATTAGAGGTTTCCGTTATTGGAAATAGACTAACCAACCCTTTCTTGCCAAGTGTTTTGAAACATGATTTCACGACACGGGGGAATGAGAAGTACACCCTGATTAAAATAGAAAAAAATAAACAATGATACAACCAGACAAAGAGGAGAGTTGGTACGCATTCAAGATATTTTTTGGGAAAGGAAAGCCTATCAAGGCATATTTCGTTGCCAAAGGAATAGAGCATATTTATGATGTGAAACAAGAATATTGGGACAAGAATAAGAAAAAGAGACTGGTGAAGGAAGTTCCTATTATGCCATCTCTCATTCTTTTCTGTACTACGAGAACAGAAGCCGAAGAGATTGAACGCAAATTTCTCAATAAAGTGATGCTCTATCGTGGCAAAAATTCTGAGAACTTGAAAGAACCTTCTAAAATTTCAGAACGTGAAGTGAAAATCTTCAATATTGTAGCAACTTCTGGTGTTGAAGGACTGGATTTTTACGATGAGTATAATCCCAAGTTTACCAAAGGCGACAAGTTCCGAGTCATTGAAGGTCCTTTGAAAGGAGCGGAAGGCTATGTCGTCCGTATCAAAAAAGATCATAAACTTTATGTGAGTATCAAGGGGTTATGTGCTGTTACGACAGGATATATTCCTAAAGCATACTTGCAAAAAATCGAATAGAGTATATGGAAATGTCAGATATTAAGCAAGTGGTACTGACGAGGAAAAGTACCTCGCCAGTAACAGAGTATTAATCGAGATGATGATGAGCAGCCCAGCTGCCCGCATCCAAACACGGACACTCTTTGGGAGTAGTCCCCGGCAAATCCCGATGCCCCACAATCTTCGCTTTCGGAAAGAGAATCTTCAGATTCCTGAAAAGGTCAATGAGTCTCGTTTCCTGCTCAGTTGTCATGGTGTTGCAAGGTTTGCCTTGCTCATCGAGCCCTCCCTCATAGCAGATGCCGATAGAGCATCTATTATAAGGTCTGGCATGAGCACCAACCTCCAACAGCATCCGGTGCTGCGTCATCGTTCCATCCTTACGGATGTAGAAGTGGTAGCCGATGTCATAAAACCCACGCGCCTTATGGTCGCGTCGCAGCTGTTCCACACTATAGTCCTCATTGCATCGGCTAGCCGAGCAATGCAAAACCAGATATTTAATGTCGTTAGCCGACATATATTGACTTTGTCTCATAATTCAACATTCAAAATTTAACATTCAACACTTAACATTGTTATAAGGCATTTGCGCACGAGCTTACTCCCAGTGCAGTAAGAGCTGCAATCAAAGCTTGAACAGCAGCATTCAAAATTGAAACCCAAGAAATTTTCTTGGAACCATCATTAAAATTCTTCATAATCAGAAATGTGTTTAAAAGTGAAACATAAGTTTGAAGGGGTGACTACACCCTGCATTATGCAGGATGCAGTCACAGGGAGAATCCTACTCCAGGCCATCACCGCCACCGTCGGTGCCAGAGTCGGTACTGTTTCCACCGCCAGGGTTTGGTGTATCACCACCATCACCCGATGGCTTGTTGTCACTCTTGTCGTCCTTGGTAGGCTTCTTCTTCGCAGCCTCCAGGTCAACGGTAGTCTCGTTCGCCTTTTCAGCCTTAAGCAAGGCAGCTTGACCAGCACGGCTTGCCACGAGCTTGAACTCAGCTTTATCAACAAGGTTCTCAAAGTCCACACCAGGGTTGAACTTGATGTTCACCGACTTGATGTTCTCCTCGGTAAACTTCTCCAGCGACTCCGCACCCTCGCAGTTGATGGAGATGCTAAAGACACCAAACTCACCGAGCTTAATCTTGTTGCCGTTGAGCAGTTGTTCTACAATGCAGTCGCACATGTCCGACAGGATGGCTTTCACCATACCTCGGCTGTAGCCAGCGTTATGTGATGCAATGTGCTTGCAAAACTTGTTCAAGTCCCAGATTTCACGAACTTGGTTCTTGGCATAAGCCTTAGCCCCGTCCTCAGGCTTGAGGTAGTTGGTCATCAAAAATACAGAATACTCAATCATAATTAATCCTTTCTTTTAAAATGTTAATACTAATGTTACCTATGTCTCACTCAAAACTCAGAATGTCGAATGCCCGGGGTAATGAATTCTTCACTCTTCACTCTTCGTTCTTCGTTTAACTGATGCAAAGGTATAAAAAATGAGAGGCGAAATCAACTTTATGGAATAGCGTTGAATAACCATTGAATATTCGTTGAACAACCATTAAATATCCCTACTAGAAATGGAAGAAAACAGCAAGTCTAACGTGACTTTCAACATATACGGAGGCAACAACCAAATCCTCCCCAATGCCACAGAAGCCGTACAAAACTTCTATGGCGACCAATTCGCAGACCAAAAGCTCCATTCAGAAGGCGAATCCACCGATGCACCTAATGAAGATGAGCAGCGTCTCGCTATATATATTAATAAGGTGAAATCTCTCCGAGGTTACATCTCTCTCCTCACCGCTTGCAAGAAAGCAAAGGAAGTGGGCGAGGTAGTAGCCACGATGTGCCAGAACGAGGAGGCGATAGATGCCGACCTTATCGCCAAGAAAGATTTCATCCATCTCCTCCTTCCATTCCTCACGAATGTGAAGACAGGCAAGGGAGTAGATAACCTCCGCCTCTACATTAACAATGCATGGGATGCAAGAAAAAAGGCTATCCGCCAGTCAAATCGATGAAATAGCCCTCAAAAAGTATATTATATTACTTGAGCAAGTATATTATATTACTTTGCCAAGTATATTATATTACTTGGGCAAGTAACTTATATTCCCGAAAACATGAGAGAAATATATATTCATATGATACGTAAGGCACAAGAGTTCATGAATGAGAATCATTATGCAGACATCTCTCGTGTACATTGTTTGCTCCGAAAGATGATGCCTAAGGAATACCATGACCTGATAGACCAGATCAAGGAGTGTCAAGACCCGCACGTTATGTTCAATGTTAATGGTGGCAACAACGTGATAGCGCCAAATGCTAGTCAGGCGAAACAAAATATACATGATGATTCTTCTAGTAGTATAAAAGATAATTTTCAATCATAAAAGTTGAATTATGGATTTGCAATTAGAGCGATTTTCAGACATCAATCTCAAAGATTCATTCTTTGATTCTTTGAGGTCGAGTTATCCCGAGTTTGATGAGTGGTATCATAAAAAGGAAGCTGCAGGTGCAACAGCCTACACCTATTATATTAATAGAGAACTGAAAGACTTTCTTTATTTGAAGATAGAGGAAGAGGAACTATCAGATATGGTACCTGTGCAACCTGCAAGGAAACGCTTGAAGGTCGGCACATTCAAGGTGGACAATGACAATCGTCATACCACACGTGGCGAGCGTTTCATGAAGAAAATCATGGATTTGGCTATAGCCGAGGATGTGGAAGAAGTCTATGTCACCATGTTCCCTACAGATGAGTTACAAGGCTTGATTCGTATGTTTGAGAAGTTTGGATTCTTACATGAGGCGGACAAGCCTCATGAGGACGGTAATTCGGAATATGTATTGATAAAGAATATGAGAAACCATATAGGTGATTTAAAACTCGACTATCCTTTTGTTAGAAAAGCGGGTTTTAATAAGTATGTTCTTTCTATAGTTCCAGAATACCATACACAGCTTTTTCCGGATTCCATTTTGAAAAACGAACAGAAGTATGATCTTATACAGGATGTTTCTGAGACTAACAGCATCTATAAGATATACCTTTGCTGGATGAAAGGTACTAGATATTTGAAAACAGGCGACAAACTTGTCATTTATAGGACTAGTGATTTCCAAGGTCCAGCCAAGTATCGCAGTGTTTGTACATCTGTTTGTACAGTTAGTGAGGTCAAGACCTTCAAAGACTTTGAAAATGAAGATGCTTTTGTGAATTATACCAATCGTTATTCGGTATTTAAGGAATATGAATTGAGACGATGGTATAGAACAAGGAATTGTTTCATTGTCATCAAGATGTTGTATAACATAGCTTTCACTAAGAAAGTAATCAATAAAGTGATGAAAGAGCAGGTTGGCTTGAACCCTGAGTATTGGGGATTCTTCAAGTTGACCGATGCTCAATTTGATAAACTATTGGAATTAGGAGAAATAGATGAACGTTATATTATCGATTAAGCCAGAGTTTGTTGAGAAAATCTTTTCTGGGGAAAAGCAATATGAGTACCGCAAGGTTCTCTTCAAGCAAAAGGTGGATACCGTATATATCTACGCCAGCCGTCCCATCAGCAAGATTGTAGGCGAGTTCAAGATAGCAGAGATTATCTGTGATACCCCTGCGAATATTTGGAATCAAACGAAAGAATACTCTGGTGTAACCAAGTCTTTCTTCCAACAGTATTATACAGGAAAAGATAAAGGCGTGGCCCTCAAGATAAAGGAATGTAAGCAGTACAAGGAGGCTGTTGATCCAACAACGGTTATTGCTAACTTTAAAGTTCCCCAGTCGTTTATATATGTTTAAGTTTTGTCTAATAGAAATATGATACCTCCATTTCAAGTAATAATAGATTGTCCCTTCAAGAGTATTACTAAAGATTCAACATTTGCTTCTATAGACAAGAAATATAGTGTTTGTATGGTAAATGATTTTGAGGATGGAGTATGGAACGGTAAATCACCATTAGCCCGTATGGCGGTACCTATATAATATATTACCTTTCATATTATGAATACTGATATTAAGAGTTTGATACCATCCATGCATGCAGAACTGAAGCATATGCAATCTCGTGTTGCAGAGCTTCAAGTCTCATTGCAGCAAGGTTCATCTGATGAAAAGACGATTCTAGAGGAAAATTCTCGAATGAATCTGCGTGGGATTTGGACTTGAAACAAAAATTCCTTTAAAAATTTGGTAGTTTCATATAAAAACCATATATTTGCAGTCAAAAAAAGGAGATACAATTATGAATACAATTACAATAGATAATAATACATATCACGACATAGAAAATTTTGCTCATGTAAACAATTTGGATGTAGCAGATGTTGTGAAGAAGTCTTTTCGTTTCTTTATAGAGGAGTTTAAGTTTGCTAAGCCGCATTCGAAAGCATCTCGGTATCAGTTGCCTTTGCATTTGAAAAAGATGCGAGGAGTATTAGCTGGTGTGGAAGATAGTGAGGATGAAAGATTAAACTATATATTGAGCAAGTAATGAAGAAGGTATTTTTAGATACGAATGTGGTTCTTGATTATTATCTGGATCGAGAAGGCTTTAGTGATGATGCTGAAGCCATCTTGGCTTATGGATATAATCAAGGATGTTTATTGTATGTATCTTCTTTAACTTGTGCTAATATGGCGTATATAGGCAGAAAGAAGTTCCCTGGTGAAGCGATATATGCAGTACTTGCAAGTTTGTTTGAATTTGCCGAAATAGCATCTGTCGATTCGAATGCTGTAAAGTCCGCAGTAACTTTGCAGGCTAAGGACTTTGAAGATGCATTGCAATATTTTTCTGCTAAGGCAATAGGTGTGGATTGTATTGTTACCAGAAACGTTAAGGATTTTCCTTTTTCGGAATTGCAAGTCTTGACCCCTAAGGATTTTTTGGCTCATTATGCAGTTAAATAAAATGACAGGTTAGATACTTACTAAGAAGAATACGACGTTATGAACATAGAAGAAAAAAAGCAGATTTTATGCGTCGCTTCAAGGCTTCTAGAGAGCGGAAGGCAGAATACATAGCACAAATGGAAAAGCGTATGCGTGATGACTATCGCCGCAGAACCGGTAAGGAAGCAGAATCATTTTGTGTGTTGTAAGAATGAAAAAATTAGATTTAGTCAAGATTAATGTTGTGCACCATATGCAGTAATATAGTAGAGACGCAGTCTTGGTGATATACGAATCGTTGCTTGCAACGAAGAAATCTGTGTAAATCTGTGAGATCTGTGGGACATTAGAATAAACTCCCCATTCGAGTGACGACCAGTGCAGAGCGATACTGCAATGGGGAACAAAAATATAAAATCATGAAATCTTATTTCTCAATCAAGCCAGGAGCAACCTTCTTTTTAGGTAGCTCCCGCACCCTTGTCTATCATAAAGACGATGTCGAGATCATCTACAAGACCAAGACACCATCCGGCAAGGCCTACTACGCCCATGTCTATTTGATGTTGGGCGGAGAAAACTCCGTTACTCTTTATGCCGATTGGGGTGATTACTTTTTGCATCTTTCAAGCATCAAAGACCAGGAGCATTTCTTTGGTATAATGAAGCGTCCCTGCCCAACCTTTGTCCAGATATGGCAAAGCGAGCATCCCGACGATATATTCATTATGTCAGCCAATGCCGGTCAAACCATGGGCTTAGGAATGGATATCGAGAACGTAGATTATCGCAATCTCGCTCCAACATCCCTCCCTTTCCATCCGTTGGTAGAGATAGGCTTACGTAAGTTCCTTGATGCCAACAACGATTTATATTTAGAACTCAATTCCCGTTGTCCCCTGAAACTCTGGAAAGACCGTCTGGTAGCTGTATGGGGACAAGAAACATTATAATGTTATGATTGTAATTTCAAATAAGAACTTCACAGCTGATAGCATCCGCTTGGTTCAGCTACTCAATAGCACAACGAAAGTCAATATGCTGAAAGTATGTGACAAGCTCGACTTATACGTAAGTCCCAACTTGAAGAAAGATGAGACAGCCAGGCGAATAGCTCAGGAGATGTTTGATAATCCAATCGAGATCTTGAGCCGTTTGAACAAGCAGGAACTCCAGATTAGGTCAATTCTTGGGAGGAAAGAAACTTTGATGACATGCAAGTCACATTCTCTATTTATATGATTATAATGCTGATAAGTGTGTAACTACAAGTTGTATAGTGGATATGCAGTATTACTTTTATTCAAATATTGGCGTAGGATCAGAGTCGAATCCCTAAATTGGTTATTATGATATCGAAACTGGAATTATTGGATAAGATAGAAAAAGCTAATTCTAATGATGAATATTTGCGAATCGTAAGAAAATACATAATACATGGAATTCCTTTTGTTTTTAAAGATAATCCAAACCTCTATTATGATTTCCGTGAGCAGATTGCAAACCATTGGCATGTTGGTTTTCAGGAAGTTTTGATATTAGGCTCAGGAAAGTTAGGGTATAGTTATCATAAGAATTCTGTTTTCTCAGATGAGTCTGATATAGATGTGGCTATTGTAAATCAAAGTTTGTTTGAAAGTTTTTGTCTGAAAATTAGAAATTTTCAATATCGGATGGATTCAGGTTTGGAAACATTGACTTCTTATGAAAAAAAAGAATATAATCGTTTCCTGTCGTATATGATAAAAGGTTGGATGAGACCCGATATACTTCCTGTTAAAATTACAGGTGAGTTATCAAAAGATGAATGGTTCTCCTATTTTAAGTCAATATCTTATGATAACAATCTTGCAGGTAATTATAAAGTATCTGCAGGCTTATTTAAGAGTTTTGACTATATGGAATACTATTATACAAACTCAATAAAGAATCTAAAATAGGTACAGTTATGACACAAATACCATCTTCTCCAAGTACAAAGAAAATATCAGATCTTATTGGGATGATTAAACGTGGAGATTTGATATTGCAACCTGACTTTCAGAGAAAGTTAGTTTGGGCACCAAAGCACAAGGAGTCTTTTATTGATACAATATTGAGAGGCTTTCCTTTCCCAGAGATTTATATAGCTCAATCTGGTATTGATTTGGAGACTTTTCAATCACAGCAAGTTGTGGTAGATGGACAGCAACGCTTGTCTGCAATAATAAGCTATGTTAGTGATGAACTTCCTTGTCGGAATATTCCACATTATTCTGATTTGAACAATCAGCAAAAGGCTGACTTCCTTAATTATGATGTTGTTGTTCGTGATTTGAAAAATGCCTCTTCTGATACGATAAAAGAGGTCTTTCGAAGAATTAATCTTACTCAATACAGACTAAATGACATAGAAATAAATAATGCCATTTATGAGGGGGAGTTTATTAGTACGGCAAAAGATATATTGATTCATTTAGATAACGATTCTTTCCCGATATTTAGTGATAATGAGCTAAATCGAATGGGTGATTTGAATTATATTCTAATGATTATGGCTACTTTAGAAGAAGGTGGCTATTTTGCTGGTAATACGATGACAGGAAAATATATTGTACAATATGATGATTCCTATGAAAATTCAGAAACAATGAAGGAGAAAATCCTTAATTTGTTTCATGTTATAGAGTCTTTTGATTTGGATCTAGATAGCATGTGGTATCGCAAGTCTAACTTTTTTACAATGTTCGTAGAATTATCAAAAGTTAGTCAAATACCGGATGATATTGTTGATAAAATCCAGCATTTTGAGACCGAAGTTTTAGCCAACAAGGGAAACGAAGAAAATGATTTTGGTAAGTATTATTCTGTTATGTACACAGGTACAAATAGTAGAGGTGCAAGAATAAAACGTGCAGGTCTTTTTTGCAAATACTGTTTAGCTACGTAAAGGCAGATTTATATATAGGGTTTGTAATGACCATTAAAGCGTTTTTTCTTTATGGTAACAATCAATTCATCAACCAATGGGAGAAGAAACATTATTGATCGTAGGTAATGGATTTGACTTATCTATGGGATTTAAGACATCTTATGGAGACTTTATGAAGAGTTCATTTTTTCCAAAATATGATTCTACCTTATGTTCTCATCTTAGAAAGCAATTTCAAGAGAATATGGGGTGGATTGATATAGAGAAAGAGCTGTCAGAGTTTAGTAGTATGCTCATTTCGATGAAGCAGGATGCTAAAAAGAAACATATTAAATGGGAGTATGATAGTTTTAGGGAAGAATATGAAGAATTAAAGTCTTCTCTAAAAGCTTATCTTCAAGAAGAAACCAAAAGAGCATTTGGCCCAAGTCCAGATAACCCTGCAAAGAGGGTTATTGATCAATTGCCTGCCGAAAGCAAGATAATATCTTTTAATTATACGAGTATAATAGAAAGAATGACACGAGATCGGTTTTGTGCTTCAAAAGGTAATCTCTTGCATATTCATGGTTCTTTAGCTCCTAACGATGATATAGTATTTGGAGTAGAGGACTCTGCAAAGTTACCCAAGGAGCATGTCTTTTTATATAAAGCCCATAGCCCTCATCTCAAGGTGCAGGAATTTTCTGATTGGCTGAATTCTGCAGAACGTATTATTTTCTATGGCTACTCTTTAGGAGATACAGACCATCAGTATTTTGAGAAGTTTTTTAGAAAGCTATGTTCTGATGATAGGACATATACCGAATTGGTATTCTACTATTATGATCAATCATCTTATGATAACTTGATATGGCAGTTGCAAATGCTAACTAATCATAAGTTGACACAACTGCAGATATTAAACAAAATAGAATTTATAAACTGTTCTATGTGAGCAACTAATAAGGCGGTCCCATCCCGCATGACATGGCGAAGACCTTTGATGGTCCGCCAACCTTAGAGCGTAGCGGTTCTGAGCACCGGAGGGCGGTTACATCCCCGCTTCCTGAGGAAGAGGGGCTTGGGGAGAAAGTGGAGCTCTCCTTGCAGGAGAGACGGAGAGGTAGAAAATTCAGCACCATCATGTAACAGCAGTAGATGTAATCCCAGAGAAGGTGGAGAAACTCAGCAATAAGATTTCTCCAATCCAGGACGATTACATCGAAAAGTATTTGGTTGAAAAGCCATATCATGGTGACACCATCCGATGCCCTCGTTATTAATACAGCCTCTGCACCTTATTTCCATAAGATGAGGCTGGTAACGCCAAAGTAGGCAAGGACACCCGCTTGTCTACTCATCGAAAGAGGAACAGAAAATTAAGGAATTTGGAAAATAAAAAATATGAATTATGGCTAGTTATGATGTATTGCATGTTACGTGTCCTGTTTGTAACACTGATTTATTGGTGAAAATATCGTATGGAATTTATCCTGCAAGAAGTATAGAAACAGCGGATTGTCCTGTTTGCGGAAAGGAAGTACTTCGTAAGAATATCACTGGTGATATTGAAACCAAAGTTGATAGTTTAGCTAAAACCAAGGAACAATATAAAGTAGCATTTAAGCAAAGAAATATATAATGAAGGGAATAGTATTAGCAGGTGGTAGCGGAACACGCTTGTATCCTATCACAAAGGGTATCAGCAAGCAGCTGATTCCTATCTTTGATAAACCGATGATATATTATCCTATCTCGGTTCTGATGTTGGCAGGTATCCGTGAGATATTGATTATTTCAACACCATTTGATCTGCCAGGCTTCAAGCGCCTCTTAGGCGATGGAAGCCAGTTAGGTGTGAAGTTCGAGTATGCAGAACAGCCATCACCAGATGGCTTAGCCCAAGCTTTCATTATCGGTGAGAAATTCATTGGCGATGAGGCTGCTTGCCTCGTATTAGGCGATAATATCTTTTATGGTGCTGGTTTGAACCAGATGTTGCATCAAGCAGTTGTAGATGCAGAGCAGAACAACAAGGCTACCGTTTTTGGCTATCGTGTCAGTGATCCGGAGCGATATGGAGTTGCTGAGTTTGATGAGCAAGGCAATTGCCTGAGTATTGAAGAGAAGCCTGAGCATCCAAAGAGCAACTATGCAGTGGTAGGTTTATACTTCTATCCTAATAAGGTGGTGGAAGTGGCTAAGCATATCAAACCATCTGCTCGTGGTGAGTTGGAAATCACAACGGTTAACCAGGAGTTCTTGAAGGATAAGCAGCTGAAGGTTCAGACCATGGCTAGGGGATTTGCCTGGCTTGATACCGGAACCCATGATTCCCTTTCTGAAGCATCTACCTTTATTGAAGTCCTGGAGAAGCGCCAGGGCTTGAAGGTAGCTTGTCTGGAAGGTATCGCATACCGTCAGGGTTGGATTACTGCAGAACAGTTGAGAGAGAATGCTCAGCCTATGTTGAAGAATGACTATGGCAAGTATCTCCTCTCAATTCTTGAAGAGAAAAATCAAACACTAAAAAAGAATTTAGAATTTTAGCAGGAAATAATTATGGCAGGTGAAATACCTGGGGCTTATTTTATAAGCTACTTTTCGGCCCTTAGTATGGAGCCTGCCTTTCTTAAAATATAAAACGATGAATATAATCAAAACTGAAATAGATGGCGTTCTCATTATAGAGCCACGCCTCTTCCGTGATGCTCGTGGCTACTTCTTTGAGAGCTTTAGCGAGCGTGAGTTTGAAGAAAAGGTAGCCCCAATCCTGGGACACAGTGTACACTTTTGCCAAGACAATGAGTCAATGAGCAGTTATGGTGTGATGCGAGGCTTGCACTTCCAACGCCCACCATATACCCAGAGCAAGCTGGTGCGCTGCGTAAAAGGCAGAGTCCTTGATGTAGCCGTAGATATCCGCAAAGGATCACCAACCTATGGCAAGCATGTGGCAGTAGAACTGACAGAAGACAATCATCGCCAGTTCTTCATTCCTAAGGGCTTTGCTCATGGTTTCGCAGTCCTCTCAGAGACAGCAGTCTTCCAATATAAGTGCGATGAGTTCTATCATCCCGAGGCAGATGGTGGTATCAGCATCCTTGATGATTCCCTCGGTATCGATTGGAAGATTCCAACCGAGCATGCCAATCTCTCAGAGAAAGATACAAAGCATGCAATGTTGAAAGATTTCGATAGTCCATTCGATATCAACATGGATTTATACTAATAATACGTAGCCTCCGCCTTGCTCCACAAGATGAACATGACAATGCCAAGGTAGGCAAGGATATCCGATTCTATGAATGCAAGAACTGCATAGTTCATGCAACTGATGAAAGCAAGGTGGTAATTCAAGGCTTGGATGACCATATCGTTGCCGAGAAGAATGGACAGCTGCTTGTTTGCTCTTTTTGAAAGAGGAGCACAGAATTAAGAAATTTGGAAAGTAATTTATGTCAAATCAAACATCAGATAATAATAAACGAATAGCGAAGAATACGCTTCTTCTTTATTTCCGAATGCTCTTTATGATGGTGGTGTCGTTATATACGAGCCGAGTCATATTGAATGCATTAGGAGTTGAGGATTTTGGTATATATAATGTTGTAGGTGGCGTTGTGGCGATGTTCACCGTTATCTCTGGATCGTTATCAGCTGCCATAAGCCGATTCATTACCTATGAGTTGGGAAAGGGTGACCAAAGTAAACTCAACAGGATATTCTCAGCTTCGGTAACGATACAATTATTGTTGTCATTGATTATTGTAGTATTGATTGAATCTGTAGGAGTGTGGTTCTTGAATACAAAGATGACAATACCGATGGAAAGAATGACGGCAGCTAATTGGGTTCTGCAATTTTCCATTATCACATTTGTTATCAATCTTATTAGTGTACCATATAATGCTGCAATTATAGCACATGAAAAAATGTCTGCTTTCGCCTATATCAGTATTTTGGAAGCCGTAGGTAAGTTAGCGATAGCTTTCTTGATTATGTGGTCGCCGATAGATAAGTTGATCTTCTATGCAGTTCTTATGTGTCTTGTTGCCATCATGGTACGTTTTGCTTATGGCCATTACTGTACAAAGCATTTTGCAGAATGTAACTATCATTTTCATTGGGATAAAGAACTTTTGAAAAATATGTTTGGATTTGCAGGATGGAACTTTATTGGTGCTTCGTCTGCGGTATTAAGAGATGCTGGTGGCAATATCGTTCTAAACATGTTCTTTGGTCCATCTGTCAATGCGGCAAGGGGCATTGCAAATCAGGTGAATAATGCAATAACAGGATTCGTTCAGAATTTTATGACGGCATTAAATCCTCAGATTACTAAATCCTATGCTTCTGGGGATAGGGAATATATGATGACCCTTATTTTTCAAGGTGCTCGATTGTCTTTTTATATGCTTCTGTTGCTTTCGTTACCAGTGTTAATCAATACGCATTATATATTGGTGATATGGTTGAAATTAGTTCCTGAACATGCAGTGTTCTTTGTTCAGTTAATATTGATTTTTGCCATGTGTGAATCCATATCAAATCCTTTGGTTACAGCTATGCTTGCTACAGGTAAAATACGAAATTATCAAATCATAGTTGGTGGTTTACAAATGCTGAATTTACCAATATCCTATGTATGTCTAAAGTTGGGATGTATTCCTGAGAGTGTTTTGATAGTTGCTATCGTTATTTCTCAGAGCTGTTTGGTTGCTCGTCTTTATATGTTGCGTAGTATGATAGGATTGTCTTCTGTTCAATATATGAAGAAGGTTTATTTCAATATAATTGTAGTTGCGTTGTTGTCAATAGCAGTTCCTGGTTTACTCTCTAAATATTTGGAAGAATCATTACTCTCGTTTGTTATATTATCTTTTGCAGCCATAGTTTGTACGATAATTGTAGAATTCTATGTTGGTTGTAATGGTAAGGAACGTGAGTTTGTTGTAGATAAGGTTAAAAATCTAAAGAATAAAGTAATAAAGAAATGATACAGATAAATAATCCTGCAGATTGTTGCGGTTGTACGGCTTGTGCTAGTATATGCGCTCATGATGCTATAACGATGAAGCCAGACGCACTTGGCTTTTTATATCCTGAAGTTGATAAGGACAAGTGTGTGGATTGTGGCTTGTGTGAGAAGGTTTGTGCCTTTAATGACAATTATGACACCAGTTTGAATCTCGAAAAAACATTGGCTTATGGTGCTCGCCATAAGGATATGAATGAGGTTGAAACCAGTCGTAGTGGCGCAGCATTCATTGCTATTTCTGATTATATATTGGAACAAGGTGGAGTGGTTTACGGTGCCGGTTATACTGATCACTTTCGCGTGGTACATAAGCGTGCTACTACCAAAGAAGAACGTGATGAGTTTAAAGGTAGCAAGTATGTACAAAGCGACATGACAGGTGTGTTCCGTCAGGTGAAAAAAGATTTGCGTGATGGATTGACGGTGTTGTTCTCTGGTACTCCTTGTCAAACTTCAGGCTTGAATTCTTATGTTGGCAAGCGATTGAGAGAAAAACTTTTCTTGGTTGACATCGTTTGCCATGGCGTTCCAAGTCCATATATGTGGCGAGATTATATAGCTTATCTTGAGAAAAAGCAAGGTTCTCCAATTGTATGGGTGAATTTCAGAGATAAACAAAAGTATGGTTGGGCTGCCCACCATGAAACGTTTAAATTTAAAAATGGGGGGGGCAAGATGAGCTTTACATTTCTCTTTTATAAACATATTATGTTCCGCAGATCATGCGGTAAGTGTCACTTTACTAATACAAAACGACCAAGTGATATAACTATTGCAGACTTTTGGGGATGGGAGAAGACTGACCCAAGCTTCAATGCTGACAATAAAGGAGTTTCCTTGGTGTTATTGAATACTGATAAAGGTCGTAAACTCTTTGAGGCGGTCAAGGAAAGGTTAAATACTTTCCCAGCCAACCTCGATGATTGCTTACAGCCGAACATGAAGCATCCTTCTGAAATTCATCCTAAGCGTGAACAGTTTGAAAAGGACTATGCCAAGAAAGGATTTAAGTATGTGTATTTTAAATATGGTGAAGAAGGATGGAGATATAAGTTTAGTTCTTTGTTTAACAGACTGTGTAATAAATTAAAGAAACTATCATATAGATGAAAAAAAATAAATTGTTGTGGCTTTTTGAACTGGTCATATTCTTAGATATGATTAATGGAGCCTATCCATGGTTTTTTTGGAATGTGAAAGCTAGTTATTTGAATTTGTTATTTGCTGTAATTTCCATTTTATATTTAAAAATAAATGGGATAAAACTACAGATGTCAAATTATGGTGTTGGACTACTTTTGTTGTTTGCTAGTACCTTCTTTAATGTAAATTCAGCTTCTGTTTCAGAAAGAATATCCCAGCTTTTGTTCTTTGTTCCAATATGGGTATTGACTTGTGATGTTCGAAATAGCCAAAGAATTTTTACAATGATGGCTAAATGGCTTTCTATACTATTAGTGCCTTCTATAATTTTACACTTGCTTTTCTTGGCAATAGGATTTCCGCCGTCTGTTATTATAATAAATGAGAACGTACCTGACAACTATGTTTATTTTAATTATTTCTTCTTGATAAAAAACATAGTGATGGAAGATTATCAAATTCGTTTTTGTTCTATCTTTCTTGAGCCTGGGTATATAGGAACATTGTTGTCTTTTTTGCTTTATGTAGGTAAATTTGACTTTAAAAAACGATATAATTTGATATTATTAGTAGCATTGGTATTAACAATATCTTTAGCTGGTTTTGTTATTTCTGCTATGGGATGGGTTTTCATAAAGTTGCAGGAGGGCAAGCCTATTAAGCGATTGTTTTATATTTTAGCTGTTCTTGGGTGTATTTATTGGGGAGGTATTAGCTATAATGGAGGTCGCAATGTTTTGAATGAAAAAATATTGTCTCGATTGCAATATGATGAGGATAAAGGTATTTCTGGAAATAATAGAACATCCCATCTCGCTGATGCATATTTTGAACAATATACTAATAACGGACAAATCTTGTTTGGGGTTGGAAACCAAACAATACGAAAAATCAATGGAGGTTCTGCCAAAGGTGCAAGTTTTAATGATCAAATTAGAGGCGCAGGCTATAAGATATTTTTTATGCAAAATGGAATCGTGCAAGCTTTAATTATCCTTATTGGTTATATGTATATAATGAAAAAGTCGAATAGAATATATTCAGTTTGCTTTCTATTATTGATAATTATAACGTTTATACAAGCTTCTTATCCCTTGTCTTCGTCTTGGCTAATACCATTTGTTTTTGGTTGTCTTTTAAATAAGAAAAAATATGAAAATAGGAATACTAACATTTCATCGTGCTCATAACTATGGTGCTGTTTTGCAGTGCTATGCTTTACAGCAACGATTAAAAATGGCTGGATATGATGTCTCTGTTATTGATTATAGACAGCCTGCTATTGAAAGGGCTTATAAATGTTTTGATGTTTTATACTTGTTGAAGAATGTTTTTCATTTGAAGAAGGTATATACTTATCTTAAAGAATTTGGCAACAGAAAACAAACTAGTGTTGTTTTTGAAGACTTTTCTTCTTTGTTTACTAAAACAGAAGCTTGTTCTGCCTCTTCTTTACCCAAAAATTTTGATGCGTACATTATCGGGAGTGATCAACTTTGGGTACCCAAATGGACAGGTGGTGAACTTGATAAAGTTTACTCTGGTCGATTTGTCAGAAATGAAACTTCAAAATTGTATTCCTATGCAATCAGTATAAATGAAACTTCAATAAATAGTGTTTCTGCGCAACATTGGCTGGAAATTGCGAATAATTTTAGTGTCCTTTCATTTAGAGAAGAATCTATGGCGCAACAGATGAGCACCATTATACATAGAGAAATAAGGACTGATATTGACCCAACACTTCTTTTGAATTCAGAACAATGGAGTAAAATAACAAATGATTCTTGGAAGAACGAGAAGTATTTGTTGGTTTATCATTTACCAGGGCGATTTAACGGCATGAACAATGAAGAGTTTATGGCAAAAGTAGATAAAATTGCAAACAGAATGCAATGTAAAGTGATTTCTTTGTATCCTATGAAGTATTCTCTATCGGATTTCGTGTCTTTGTTTAAATATGCAAGTGGAGTCATTACATCATCTTTTCATGCAACGGTCTTTTCTTTAATATTTGAAAAACCACTTATGTCTATTGTATTAGATGATGGCTTTGATAATCGCTATGTTAGTTTATTGGAAAAAGTGCATGCTTCTAATGCCCTAGTTGGAAAAGATATGAATGATGGTGTTTTTCCATCGTTGCAGTATGATGATATACGAAAGCATGTTATTTCGTATGCAAAACCATCAATTGAATATCTTAATTCTTTTAAAAATATAAAGTTATGAAGATTTTTTATGTGTGCCATATAACTAATTTGAGTGGTGCTTCTAAAGCTTTGCTTAATTTAGTTCAAGTGGTTTCAAAGGATAATGATGTTTATATATTGCTTCCTGAAAATAAAGGATGGCTTGTTGATGAATTGCGAAAGATAGATGTCAAACTCTATTTTGCAAACTATGGTTTAATGTGGTATCCGAGAAAACTTAAGAATTTTTTTAGGTTGCATACAATCAAGGGCATGTGGTATAGCTTGAAAAACATGAAATCAGCAAAAAGATATATCTATAATCTTTTACAAGAGATTCAACCAGATATAGTCCATTGTAATTGTGGTCCTCTGGATATATCTTTAGATGCTTGCTTAAAGCTTTCTATCCCTCATGTTTGGCATTTGCGTGAGTATCAAGACAAGGATTTTAATTGCTCTATGTTTTATGGTAAAAGGCATTTTGTAAAGAGACTTCACACAAAAGGCAATTTTAATATAGCAATTACTAATGGTGTATTTGAACATTTTAGTCTTCGTCCATGTGATAGAGTCATATATGATGGTCCTATAGATGTAAATAAAATAGTAAATTGTAGTAAGAAGGATAAAATCGTCTTATTTGTTGGAAATTTCTTAAAAGCAAAGAAACCAGATGTTGCCATTAGAGCATTTTTGAAATTTCATAATGTTGCAACCAACTATAAAATGTATATTGTTGGAGCATTTCTGGATGTTAATTATTACAATGAATGCTGCAAGCTTGTTGAAGTGAATGCTGCACAGCCATTTGTAAAATTTTTGGGAAGAAGAGATGATGTGTATGAATTGATGGCTCAATCTGAAATGCTGATTGTTCCAAGCATTTTTGAGGGCTTTGGATTCATTACAGCAGAAGGAATGGCTAATGGGTGCGTTGTTCTTGGAAGGAATACAGCTGGAACGAAAGAACAGTTTGATGTGGGACTTAAAATGACAGGACGTGAAATCGGTTTTCGGTTTACTACGGAAGCAGATTTAGTGCAGTGTATGGAAAAGGTATCAAAAACAGATTGTAGTGGTATGTTAAAGGCTGCTAAAAATGTTGTACTCTCAAATTATACACAAGGGATTCATGCTCAAAAAGTGATGGATTATTATAAGAAAATTTTAAAAACGGTCTAAAGAATAATGAATACAATATTAATCTCTCTAATCATAGCGATAGCCATCCTCTATCTCAAGTGGTTCTTCGCTTTTCTCTTTTATCCGCTCATGGCATTATCTGCTTTGGGCAGCAGCCAGAGCAATCCGAAAATAAAGAAAATCATGCGGTTTTCTCTTCGTATGGCAGAACATTTTCTGAGATTCGGGGGACAGATTCGTGCTCTTTCAAATTTCTACCATCCCATCCGTACATCTGCGTATATGGCTGTATAAGGGACTGGGTGTGAAATGGGAAAGAACGTAACCATACACTTCCGTACGGAGATGAGATGCCCCGAAAGGCTTACTCTTGACGATGGCACAATTATCGGTGACAATGCCATATTGGATGCTCGCAGAGGTTTGACCATGGGACGCAATGTCAACCTCTCCAGCAACGTTTCCATCTATGTGCTCCAGCATGACCATCGGGACCCTAATTTCGATTGTCCTCCAGAGGATAAGGTGAAGTTCTCGGTGGAGATTGATGACAGGGTATGGTTAGGCTCTAACGTGATTGTTTTGCCTGGAGTGCATATCGGCGAAGGGGCTGTTTGTTGCGCTGGTTGTGTGGTTACCAAGGATGTGGAGCCATATTCAGTAGTGGCTGGCATCCCAGCCAAGAGGGTAAGCGAGCGTCCTCGCAACCTAACGTATAATTTTAAAGGAAAATCTTGTAGATTCTATTGATTCATGAGAGATGAGAAAATAACGATTGCGAAGGCAATGGCCATCATGCTGATGGTGATTTGCCACGCTGGATTGCCACATGTGGGGGGGCAATTCGTAACGATGTTCCACATGCCGCTGTTCTTCTTTGTTAGTGGCTACTGTTTCAAGGATAAGTACCTCAATGATGTGAGGCAGTTCTCCATTAACAAGGTCAAGGGATTGTATGTGCCATTCGTGAAATGGTCGCTGCTCTTCCTCGTGTTGCACAATGTGTTCTTCCATCTGAACATATATAATGATGTATGTGGATGGAAAGGAGTGGTGTCGCAGCTGTATGGGTGGAAAGATGTGGTGAAGAATGTGGCAAAGATAGTTCTGGCTATGACCGAGACGGAGCAACTCTTGGGAGGTTACTGGTTTTTGAAGGAACTTTTCTTGGGGTCGTTCTTGGCCTTGGGCTGTTTTAAGTATCTGAAGAACGACTTCTTAGGGGCTTCGATTCTGCTCTTGATAGCTATCGTGATGTCGTGGTTTGATGTCGAAGTTCCTACTGTCCATATTGCCTCTCGCACTTTCTTTGCTGGTTTCTTTATCGTTATGGGAAGGGCATATAAGCGGATGAATGTGGATGCTGATAAGTGGCCGATTACGATTATGGCTTTCATCATCGTATCGATGGGTTCTGTTTGGTGTGGCACATCCATGCTGTCTTATTCTGCCATCCAGATATTGCCTTATTCGGTGTGTGCCATTTTGGGAACAATTATGATACTGAATTTGAGTCATCGCCTGAGTCTTTATCAGAATTGGGCTAAGCGATTCTTGATGTTTGTGGGCGACCATACCTTGGAGGTCTTGACGTGGCATTTCTTGTCGTTCAAACTCGTCTCTCTCCTCATCATCTGGGTGTATGCCTTGCCGATAGAGCAGTTGGCTGGTTTCCCTATCATCAAGGGATATTCCCTTATGTATTGGCCGCTATATTCATTTGTGGGCGTCTGTGTGCCGATAGGTGCATTGTATATTAGAAAACAATTATCATATGAAAGAAAGACAAAATAATTTAGCAATTATCATCCCTGCCTATAAGGCAACGTTCTTGGCAGCTGCTTTAGATTCCATTGCTGCTCAAACTTGTCAGGACTTCACGCTTTATATAGGCGATGACTGTAGTCCTAACAACTTGGAGGAGATTGTAGATAAGTATAGGGATAAAATCAACTTAGTGTATAAACGCTTTGATACAAACCTCGGTGGCAAGGATCTTGTAGCTCAATGGGAGCGTTGCATTGATATGATGCAAGGGGAAGATTGGCTTTGGCTATTTTCTGACGATGATGTGATGCAAAAGAACTGTGTGGAGGAGTTTTATAAAACTAACAAGGAAAAACCGAAGGCAGGTTTGATTCATTTTAACGTGAATTGTCTAGATAATGCAACTGGTAAGATTTTGCCATTGCCTAAGTTTCCTGATTTTTGTTCGTCTAAATTTTATCTAGATGAGAAACTGAAAGGTCATTTGATTAGTTTCGTTGTTGAGTTCGTTGTGCGCAGAGATATATTCTTCGACAATGGAAGATTCCAAAACTTCGATTTGGCTTGGGGAAGTGATTTTATCAGTTGGGTGAAATTCTCGGATGCTGCAGGCGGTATTGATACTTGCGGGAATGCAAAGGTGTTGTGGCGTAAGAGTGATGAGAATATTTCGCCTGACAAGTCGAATCCAATTTTGGTAAGAAAGATACGTTCGCTGACAGACAATGCCAAATGGTTGCTTGATTTTACGAAGAAACGAGGTTATGGTCATCAATGGTTTTATACGAAATATCCTTTGGGTGAGATAAGACGTAACAGAAAGTTGTTGACAAAAGAGCAAAGGGAAATCTTATTGGATGAGTACAAGGAGAAAATTCAACCATCTCTGTTTGTGCAATATGTGATTAAGTGGTTGAAATAAAGCGATTTTTTAAAAATAAAACTGATATGATACCAAAAATTATCCATTATGTATGGTTAGGTGGAGGTGCAAAGACTCCAAGTGTGAAACGTTGTATTGCAAGTTGGCATAAAGTTATGCCTGATTATGAGATAAAAGAGTGGAATGAGTCAAATTTTGATATAAACTCAGTGATATGGGTTAAAGAGGCGATTCAAAAGAAAAAATGGTCATTGGCTTCTGATTATATTCGTCATTATGCCATTTATACAGAAGGTGGTATTTACATGGACACAGATGTGATGACCTATAAGTCTTTTGATGAATTCTTAGGAAATTCCTTTTTCACATCTGTAGAATTTCACCCTCAAGGCTTCGAAGTTGTAGGTGCTAAGCAAATTGATGATAAGGGTTATCCTAAAAATCCCAGAAAAGGAGTTCAAGGCATGGGACTGCTAGCTGCTCTTTATGGCGCAGAGAAAGGAAATGCTTTTATCAAAGAGTGCATGGATTTCTTTGGCAATAGACATTTTATAAATTCAGATGGAAGTTTGTATGAACAAGAAATCAATCCTGGCATCATGGCTCGCCTATTGGTAAAGCACGGATTTAGATATGTAGATAAACAGCAACAATTAGCAGGTGGCATGTTGATACTTCCATCATCAGTTTTTGCTGGTGATATCCTATGTCGAACAAAGGAATCGTATGCCATGCATTTTATGGATAATTCTTGGAAAGAGAAAAATTTCAAATGGTGGCTAAAGGATTATGTTAAAAGCCTTTTGCCATGGATCTTTAGGAAATAACTTATACAAGGTGAAAGACATTGTTTCTAATGATTTTAAGCTAATTTTCATGGAGTGGTGCTGAGTAGCTTTTTTAGAAAATACTATGGTAATTTAAAATGATAAGATTATGAGCATCTTTTCTAAAATGGGGGGGGAAATTCGACTAGTCGAATCACAGCTTTTTAAACTGAAGTTGAGAAGGGCTTCTGCTCACGAAAGAGCAGAGTTGATGAGAAATCAATTTTACTTTCTTGGCAAGAATGTAGAATTATATACTTTGTCATTTGGCACAGAGCCTTATTTGATAAGCATTCATGATTATGTGATTTGTGCTCATGATGTGGATTTTGTTAACCATGATGTAAGTGTGTTTAATGCTGCCCAGTATTTAGGTCTAAGACGAGGTGATATAGATAAGGTTGGAAGTATAGAACTTTTTGAAAATTGCTTTGTGGGAGCGAGAACAATCTTGATGCCTAATAGCTCTGTTGGAAAGAATTCCATCGTGGCTGCAGGCAGTATCGTAACGAAACACATTCCTGATAATGAAGTTTGGGGCGGTGTCCCAGCTAAGTTTATCATGAAGGTGGAAGATTACTTTGCAAAGATTCAAATACAATCAGAAAAGTATCCATGGATGCCTTTAGAGAAGAAGAATAAAATGAGTGAGAGTGAGCTAATTCGGGCTCGCCAACAATATTTTTTTGAGAAATGATATACAATGACTTGTAAATTCATAGAACTGCATGATAGTGATAATGAACCGATATTGATAAATCCTTCTTGGATTGCTTGTATCGAAAAGAATGAAGATGAAGGTTGTTCGGTCAGATTAGGTGTTTCTTCAGATGGCGGAATAGCTTATTCTAAGTATGTTATTGAAAGTTATGAAACAATCAAGAATCTGTTATGCTAAACTCTGACGATAATTATATCCCTGTTGATGATGCAATGCAACGATTTGAGGATCATCTCCTTTCTCATGATAGGGTGGTACTTTCTGCCAAGTTTGGTGACGGTAAGACCTTTTTCTTGAAAAAGTTCAAGGAGAAATGTATGATGGATGCAGAATCGCCTTTTGAGTTTATAACGCTCTATCCTGTCAATTACCAAGTACTGGGGAATAAGGACATCTTTGAACTCATTAAGCATGATGTGCTTTTGCAGATACTTCAAGCTGGTATCATTGATGTTAAGTATGAGATAACAGATAGGATGGCTTTTGAGTTTTATGTTCAAAGCCATTTCTGTACAGTAGGAGAGTCTTTCTTTGAGATGCTGAAGTCGTGCGGTGCAGACGATATGGTGACTAAAGGCTTCTTGGCTTTCAAATCTGTAAACTGGCTCAAAAGTTTGAAAGATAAAGTTGGGGAGTTTAAGAAAGAAATAGACCAGACAGCTTTTCTTGATAATTATCTATCCACTTTTGATGAAAACTCTGTTTATGAGAATGACATAATCACTAAGATTATTCGTGATAATATTAAAGCTTATCAAGAGAAAAATAGAAAGCGAGTCGTTTTAGTGATAGAGGATATGGATAGGCTTGATCCTGCACATCTCTTTCGTATCATGAATGTCTTTTCTGCTCACATGGATTATGGATATCGCAGTATGCAGCCAATCGACAGTTCGCTCGTTGGCAACAAATTTGGGGTAAGTAATGTCGTATTTGTGATGCATGAGAAAAATACTGAGGCACTATTTCATCATTTTTATGGAGAATGTGCTGATTATGATGGTTATATGTCCAAATTCTATAACAAGGACATTTTCCGATTTTCTTTAGCAGAAGAAAAGGAAAATTACGCTTTGGCACTTATTTCTCAAGAAACCGGATTAGGAGAGGAACGTATCAAGGAGTATTTTGATAAGGGATTCTTTATTACTAAGACTATGCGTCAGATTTGTTACGCATTAGATAAGGTTGAAGAGCAATTTCAATCTATAAGGATTAAGGAGGATATAAGGCCAAATCCTCAAATTCTGAAACTTATTGTTATATCCAAAAGATTAGGCGTTAGCAGTGATAAAATAATTTCTGTACTTGTCAAGCATTTCAAAGACTTGGATAGATTTTATGTAGATAGACTCCTTCCTTTAATTGTTCAAAATCCCAAAACAGGAGAATTGGGGCAAGTTCATGTAATAAATAGACAACACGGAGACTGCTTTATTGCTGTTACAGATATTCATAATGATGGAATGTGCAATCCTTCTATAATGACAGCTTATGCTGTATCAAATAGTGACAAAGAAATAAAGCAAAAGACAACGAATATGTTGCATTTGTTAGGTTATTAAAAATGCGCTGTTGTTTACGAGCATATTGATCCTATTATAAGAATAGAAAATAATAGTTTTAAATAAGTATTTTTACGAATATGAAACGAACATTGATAGTGGCAACGACCTCATACGCAGGTATGGGGCCGTATGTGAGCGAGATAGTGAATACATTTTCCCCTGAAGATGATGTCTGCTATTTCTTCCACGACTATGAGGATGACTTTTTCAAGAAGAATGTGAAGAAAGAACTGCATGGGAAAAGCGTGTTCTATAAACAGGCGAATTCGGCTTTCAACAAGCTGAAAAATCTGCTTTTCAATTCTTCAGGCTACGATTGGTTGATTCTGGACTTATGTAGGGAATGGAAGATAGAATTGGTTCATTATATCAATGATATTCCGCCCATCAAGATACAGAGAAGATTGGAAAGTCAAGGTATCACGATCTTGTCAACCGTTCATGACCTGCAGCCCCATGAGGCAAAGAAGGCATGGTATAAGATGTTGCGCCAGAACATCATGTATAAGCGATTGAACGAGAACTTGCAAGTGGCGAAGTATCTTGTTACCAATAGCATGGAGCAGTATCGTAACTTGAAAAGCCAATATCCTGACAAGGAGATTACTTTTCATTCGTTCCCTTCGCTAGTGACCAAAGAGATCGTGGATGGACATGATGAGCCAGAAGAATTGAAGAGCTTGAGCAAGCCTTACATTCTTTTCTTCGGTCGAATAGAGGAATACAAGGGCATCCATCTTTTGTACAAGGCTTTTGTGGAAAGTGCAGAACTGCATGATAATTATACCTTGGTCGTTGCAGGTAGCGGTCAGCTGGGGTTTGAACGTGTTGCTGATGAAAAGAATGTGGTGATGATAAATCGTTATATCAAGGATTCTGAGGTGGCGTATCTTTATCAGCACGCCCAGTGTGTGGTTTATCCTTATATCTCTGCCACTCAGTCTGGTGTATTGTCTTTGGCTTTCTATTATCAGACTCCTGTATTGGCAAGTAACGTGCCATTCTTCAAGAGTATCATTGAGCCTTCTGGAACAGGGCTCTTGTTTGAAAATGGTGATGTGGAGGACTTGAAGAAACAGCTTCTTTCTCTCGTGCATCTCGATATGGCGGCAATGAAGGTTAAGCAGAAGGCTTACTATGCCTCTCATTATGAAGGCGCAGCCATCCATGACTCTTTGTTGAAGATTTATGCCATGGAATGGACGGAACGAGATTTGCTTAACATACAATTCGGGGGGGGCAAGATAAAGACTAGAAAGCAGTTGAAAGCTTGGATAAAGGCTGACTTCTTGTCATACAAGATGCAGCACCCTTTAGCGGCTCGGTTTACTTACGGTGAGAATTGGGAACTCTTCTCTTACATGCGCAATCTGAGATATTTGGAATATTATATCAATAAAAAACAGAAGCCTTGGGATAGAATCTTTAAGGCTTATTACTGGTTGAAGCATAGGAAAAACTGTAAAAAACTTGATATTTTTGTAGCTTCTAATTCAGTTGGTCCAGGTTTCCATCTTCAACATAGAGGTTTTCGGCATATATTATCAGGAACAAAGATTGGTAGGAATTGCGAGATTCTTCCAAATGTACTGATGGGGAAGAAACGTCCTGATTTGATAGATTATCATATAGTCATAGGTAATGACTGTTATATCTCAACAGGTGTAACTATCTTGGCTCCTATTACTATTGGCAATAATGTTACAATAGCAGCTGGTGCTGTTGTAACAAAGGATGTGCCAGACAATTGTGTAGTTGGTGGAATACCAGCAAAAATTCTGAAAATGAAAGGTGATTCGTAAGATGAATCTTTGTAAGAAGATGATGCCGCCGTGCAAAGCTAAGAAGCCCCGACATATAATCACTACATATCGGGGCTTGGAAACAACAAAAACTGCACAAAGTATATAACTAAAGTTTATTTCGTACCGAAGTGTAATATGAATGGCGATGAAACAAAAAAATAAAAAAAGGTAGAGATGGTATTTGTTAATATTGTTCTCTATCCTTCTGAAAAACAGAATTTGTTGATATTAGTCAGAATCCAGCTCGTGATTTACAAACTATGGTTGAGAATGTTTGCAGTGAAGGATTTGCTTTCTAATCTCTTCAGTTTGGGGCAAACAGCTAATAATATTTATCAAGTTATGCATATGAATGAAAATAATAAAAATATTCTTTTCCTGATGAAAGGATTTGGTGTTGGAGGACAGGAGGTTGTTACATCTGTCTTGTCTAAGGCATTTCTAGATGATGGTTATGGAGTTAGCATCGTTTTTCTGAGTGAGCCACATGGACTTGTCTTTGATAATCTGGATGAAAGAATTAAAAAACATATCTTTGAGCAAGAGGAATTCAGCCTAAATAGAATACATTCATTAAGGGATATTTTGGTAAAAGACAAGATTGATATAGTCGTAAACCAGTGGGGGCTTCCTTTTGCGCCTGCATTTATATTAAAGCATGCTATCAAGGGGATGGATATTAAGGTTATATCGGTCTATCATAATCAGCCGAACATTAATGCTCGGTTAAAAGGTGTTGAGTTGAAGATTAATGCGGCTCGTTCTCCGTTGTTTAAGTTTTTTTTGCATATTGAAAAGCAAATCTTTGGCTTGATTACGAAATATAGCATGAGATATGTATATCATAATTCTGATAGATATTTATTGTTGTCTAATAGACATATTGAGGACTTTAAGATTTTTACGAGACTCAGTAAGCCTAGCAGGATTCGTGTAATAACCAATCCAATTACTGTTGATTCTCAAAAATATGTGTATTCGCAAGATAAGAAGTTAAAGGAAATAATTTATGTTGGTAGGATTGACATCAATCAAAAAAGAGCTTTCAGATTAGCTGATGTTTGGCATATTCTGGAAAAAAAAATGCCTGATTGGAGATTTACAGTTGTAGGAAAGGGTGACGACTTCGAGGAGTTCAGGGACTATGTTAAAAAACTTGGGCTTAGACATATCTATCTAGAGGGTTTTAAGAACCCTAAGGAATATTATGAGCGCGCTTCTTTACTTTTACTTACATCTGAATATGAAGGATTACCACTCATATTGGCAGAAGCTATGTCTTATGGAGTTATCCCTGTAGTTTATGGGAGCTTTTCTTCAGTTTATGATGTTATAGACGATGGAAAAAATGGTATTATCGTCCCTTATAATCCAAAAGATTTTGATCCCCAAATAATGGCAGATGCTATCACGGCAGTAATAACGAATACAAAACAAGTATCAAATATGGCTCAGTCTGCGATTGTCAAGAGTAAAGAATTTAATATAGAACCAATAGTTAAAGAATGGGAGAAATTATTCAATGAGTTTTAAAGTATTTCATATAGTTACACATTTTGATATCGGTGGTTCCGAAACGGTTGCCTTGAACATATCTAAGGCAAAGTGTCCAAATGTAGAGTTCCACATGGTGGAAGTGGTCAAAGGAAAAGGAGCATATTCTAAAGCGTTCATAGAAGATTTGGAATCTAATGGTATTTATTACCATCGTTCTCCATTTTCAACGAACTTTATTTTAGGTGCCTTGTTGTTTCCTTTCTGGTTTTGGAAACTTCATCTCAAATATCATCCTGATGTTTATCATTCGCATACAGAATCACCAGATGTTGCTCTTTACTTGTTCTTTTTACTTTTTGGATTCATGATAAATAAGAACGTAAAGATAGTAAGAACACTTCATAACACAAAGTTGTGGAAGCATAAGCATTTTATAGGAAAAGTCATAGAGCATTTTTTCCTAAAACATCAAGCAAATGTTTCTATTAGTGGACCTGTAAGGGAGTCTTATCTGTATGATTTCCCTTTTTATCATAAGATAATACCTATTATATATAATGGAATTGCCGAAAAAAAACAGTTCAAGTTTGAGGGTATTAAAGAAGGAAAAATAAACATCTTGTTTGCTGGTAGAATTGTAGAGCAGAAAGGCATATCTGTATTGTCGGCTGTTATCAACAAGTTAAATACTCATATCAACACCTTCTACTTTCATATTGTTGGTGAAGGTCATTTGAAAGAAGATTTGGTAAAAGAGTTGGGATTTTTTGAAAATGTACATTTTTATGGAAATGTTTATAATTTAGCCCAATATTTGCACTCTTTCGATTTCCTATTTATGCCTTCTGTCCATGAGGGGTTGTCTATGCTTTCTATAGAGTCTTCTTTTGCAAAGTTACCGGTAATTATCAATTCTTGTGAGGGATTGGTCGATACCGTTCCTAACGCGTGGCCATTGAAAGTTAAAGATAACAATGTAGATGACTTCGTCGAAGTTTTCAACAATATCAAGAATCTCGACAGGAAGGTGTTGGCGGAAAGTGCATATCAATTTGTTTCAGATAGATTTGGTATAGAGCAAATGCAAAATCAGTATATTGAATATTATAAGATATAAATGAAATATTATTTGTCGGAATTATAAATGAAAACAAATATACAGATTATTATAATGGCTGGTGGCGTAGGTAGCCGCTTCTGGCCTATGTCAACCCCCGATTACCCAAAGCAGTTCATAGATGTGATGGGTGTGGGCCGTTCCCTCATTCAATTGACTGTAGATAGATTGAAGCCAATCTGCCCTGTCGAGAACATGTGGGTAGTGACAAACGAGAAATACATTCGCATTGTCAAGGAGCAAATCCCTGACATGCCAGTAGATAACATATTATCAGAGCCGGAGGCTCGCAATACTGCTCCATGTATCGCTTATGCCTGCTGGAAGATCCAGAAGAAGCATCCTGATGCCAACATCGTGGTGACACCATCCGATGCCCTGGTCATCAATACCTCGGAGTATCAGCGAGTACTCAGCAAGGCATTGAGCTATACATCCGATAAGAACGCCATCGTTACTATCGGTATTAAGCCAAGCCGCCCGGAAACAGGTTATGGCTATATCGCTGCAGCAGAGCCAACATCCGTAGATGAAATCTACAAGGTTGAGGCTTTCAAGGAAAAGCCAAACCTGGAAACAGCCGAGCAATACCTTGCCGCTGGCAACTACTATTGGAATGCCGGAATCTTCGTATGGAACATTGATACCATCAGCAAGGCAATCCAAACCTTCCAGCCAAACCTTGCCAGCATCATGGATGAGATGGCACCTTCTTTCTATACAGAACAGGAGAAAGAGGTAGTCGGTAAACTCTTCCCAACCTGTGAGAAGATAAGCATTGACTATGCCGTAATGGAGAAATCGAAGGAAATCTATACCCTGCCAGCCGAGTTCGGCTGGAGCGACTTAGGCAGCTGGGGCAGCCTCCGTACCTTACTCCCACAAGATGAGGCTGGCAATGCCAAGGTAGGCAAGGACATCCGATTGTATGAATGCAAGAACTGCGTAGTTCATGCAGCCGATGAAAGCAAGGTGGTAGTTCAAGGTTTGGATGGCTATATCGTAGCCGAGAAGAATGGACAACTACTTGTTTGCTCTTTGAAAGAGGAACAGAGAATTAAAGAGTTTGGGAAATAAATGGCAATAGCGGTGCAATCGGTATCATCGTATCACTCAATCTGTACCGTCGTATCGATCTTTCATCCTGTTTGTTTTCTCATCATAAAGGTATTGTTCTAAAATCATCCCGTCCTTCTTTGCCATTAAAGAAGGCTCCACCTCTCATCTAGGTCTTCTCCCCTCAGGGAAGAAGAAGGGAACCGCCCTGCTCGGTGCTCAGAACCGCTACGTTCTAAGGTTGGCGGACCATCAAAGGTCTTCGCCAGATTGTGCGGGATGGGACCGTCTGGGGGGCGAATCCTCATTTGGTTCGTGCTGCTGATGAAAGTATGGTGGTAGTTCATGGCTTGGTTGGCTATATCGTAGTCAAGAAGCACTGTTACCTGCTTGGCTGCCATTGAAGGGGGAACTGAAATTTATGTTTTTTGGAAATTTTAAAAACACTATATAATGGAAATCAAAAAATTTGAGAATGAGAATATTGAAATCTTCAAAACAGAAGAAATAAATAATCATATAGTTTCCGATGAAGAAATTAATGAGAAGTATATAAGTGGTGAAGTAAGAATAGTTACCGAACAGGCTCGTTATCCTTTGGATACCATCTGTACTATGCTTAATTCTGGTAAGTATCAGCTGCGCCCAGATTTTCAGCGAAGGAGAAGATGGGAACGTCCAAAGCAGTCCAGACTTATAGAGTCATTTATAATGAATATACCCATTCCACCTATATTTTTGTACGAATATGAGTTCTCTAAATATGAGGTTATGGATGGTTTGCAAAGATTAACGGCTATAAAGGAATTCTATGATGATAAGTTTCCTTTAGAGGGTCTTGAATATTGGAAAGAGCTAAATGGAAAAAAATATAGTGAACTTCCTCAAGAAATAAAAAGTGGTATTGATCGTAGATATTTGTCTTCGCTTATACTTTTGAAAGAGACAGCAAACTCTAAAACTAAGGCTGATGAGATGAAGCAATTAGTTTTTGAGAGAATCAATAGTGGTGGCGTAAAGTTAGAATATCAAGAATCTAGAAATGCATTATATTCAGGTAATTTTAATGATTTGGTAATCACGTTGTCTCGTAATGAATATTTTTGTAAAATATTCGATATTCCAATATCTGAAGAAGAAACAGAAGAACTAGCCAATAATACGATGTATAAAACTATGGCTGATGTAGAAATGGTTGTTAGGTTTTTTGCTATGCGTTATCTTGATGAATATGAAGGAATAACTTTGAAAGTGTTTTTCGATAAATTTACTGATTCTGCAAATAAACTATCTCAATCAGTTTTGGATAATTATCAGCATGTTTTTGAACAGACTATAAAGCTTGTTTTTGATATTTATGGCGAGCAGGCTTTTTGTTTGTATAAGCAAATTTCTGGAAAAGAACAATGGTATCTAACTCGTAATCCTAAAAAGACGATTTATGACCCTGTGATGACTGTACTTTCTCAAAAATTAGATTATGCAGATTCTTTTCTAAAAAATAAAGATCAGGTAATGGCTGCAACAATTGAGCTTATGAAAAATCAGCCAGAGCTATTTAATGGTAGAAAAGGTACCAAATCTGATATTGCAAAAAGAATTGATGCTTTTGATGCAATGTTTAATAAGTTCATTCAATGATTAGACATTCTCTTCAAAAATTTATTGCCCAGCTAGACAAATTGCTTAATCACCTTCATATTTTAGAAAATTTAGATTCTGTGAATGAAGAAATTCAAGCAAGTAATTTAGTTGCTGACATAAAAAAACATGCAATTTCTGTCCTAAGGAAAAATACTGATGAGAAAATTTTCGATTATAATGCCAATATTATTAGTCTCTATGGCTATTGGGAGCAATATATAGAGGCTGTAATAAAGGAATATCTCATAGAATTGAAAGGGCTTAACTCTGGTAATGATGAAAAAAATAACATAATAGGAGCAAGGTATAAGAAATCTATAATTGCTCTTTTTAATAAAATTTCCGGGAATAGTCCAAAGTTCAGACATTTAACAGATGAAAATTTGATTAATGCGATGTATATTGGTTGTAGTCAAAAGCAAAATAACTATATACCTGAAGCTTTTTTCCAGAGTGGGGGGAATTATAACTATTCAGAAACATCTGACTGTTTGAGAAGATTGGGATTTTCCTCTATTGATAATGAGTTGAAGTTCTATCCGTCCTTAAAAACTTACTTTGTCAATCAAGGAATTTCAGAGATAACCCTTAAAAATTCAAGCGTTATAACTTTATATTCAAAATTGAATAATTTGGTCTCTTATCGAAATGAAATAGCTCATGGCGGTTCTGATGGCAGCAATCTTTTAAGTATTGAAGATATAAAGGATTACATTACCTTTATGAAGTCTTTTGCTTCATCAATAACAGAATATTTTAATGATGATATCTTAGCTGTTAAGTGGTCGCTTAGAAAATCTAATTCTATCAAAGTTCATCGTTTTTACGATAATTTGCATGTTGCCGAGTTAGAAAAAGGAACATTCTTTCTAGATATGAATAAAGAAGTCTTTTGTTATAAGGGAACAAAGAGAATACCTCATTATATGTTTGTAAAAATAAAAGAAATGAAGATTAATGGTGTTAATCCGAATTCTCCATTTTATCTATCGTTGGATTCAAGTGATGTTATAACAATAAAGTTTGAGCAAGATGTAAAAAGCGGTTTTCAATTAAAATTTGAGGAATAAAAATGGAAACAGTAAAAGTATTAAATATTAATATTCTGAACATCACTCGTCAGGAACTCTTGGAAAACCTGAAGGAGGGTGTTCTTGTGACTCCTAATCTTGACCATCTGATTAAGCTTCAGAAGGACAAGGAGTTTTATGATGTGTATCAGAAGTCGGAATGGGTGGTGTGTGACAGTAAAATCCTCTACCTGTTCGGTAAGTTGTTGAAGACTCCAATCAAGGAAGCGATTCCGGGTTCCAGCTTCTTCACCTCTTATTATATGTATCATAAGGATGATGCTGACTGCAAGATTTTCTTACTTGGTGCCAAGGAGGGTATTGCTGCCAAGGCAATGGAACGCATCAATGAGAAGGTGGGTCGACAGATGGTGGTTGGTGCGCATTCTCCTTCCTTTGGCTTCGAGAAGCATGAGGATGAATGCGAGGAGCTGGTTCGCATCGTGAACGAGAGTGGTGCAAATGTACTGCTCGTTGGTGTGGGTGCGCCTAAGCAGGAGAAGTGGATTATGAAATATCGTGATAAGATGCCTGAAGTAAAGGTATTCATGGCTCTGGGTGCTACCATCGACTTCGAAGCAGGAACTTTGAAACGTGCGCCTAAGATTTGGCAGAAAATCGGTATGGAATGGTTGTATCGTTGCATGAAGGAGCCAAAGCGCCTCTTCAAACGTTATTTCGTGGATGATATGCAGTTCTTCTATTACTTTGGTAAGCAGCTCTTGGGAATATACAAGGATCCTTTCCGAAAAAAGTAGGTTTACTTTCTTCGGAAGAGCTTACATAGCAAGGCTATCGGAAGGAGGATGATAGCTGCTATGTAGGATAATATGATGCGTATGGCTTGCTTCATGCGTGCAAAAGTACAGCTTTATGTTGAAACAACAAAAGATTTTCTTTGATTTCTTGCGATTCTGCATTGGTTCAGCCAAGGAAATACCTGATTCTTTGAAGGAGGCGGATTGGAAGGAGCTGTATGCTATTGCCAAGAAACAATTCCTGGTGGGTGTTCTCTTTGATGGTATCAAGAAGTTGCCAAAGGAGTTGGCACCAGAGCAGAAGCTACTGATGCAATGGATTTGCAATGCTCGAATGTAGTTACATTACCAGATGGGTATGGGGAAATTACAGTGCCAACGATGAGCTTCAATGTTATATATATCCTCTCTCATCTCTATCGCCATGTGTTCACTGAGGGTATTGGCTTACGTCAATTAATAGACTACTACTTTGTTTTAGTGAAGAGTGAAGAACGAAGAGTGAAGAATCTGACGGCATTGCAGCGCGAGCTGAAATATCTTGGTTTATGGAAGTTTGCTGGGGCTGTGATGTATGTGCTGC
>OMBQ01000129.1_pt1 | contig 96345 bp, 105 predicted proteins | sample 1674311 | NCBI WGS metagenome assembly OMBQ01 (sample SAMEA103958160, study PRJEB25191) | human gut metagenome | biome: human-associated habitat [ENVO:00009003]; feature: intestine environment [ENVO:2100002]; material: feces | place: Germany | collected 2013/2015 | reverse complement strand
TTTGCTTTTCTCTTTTTGTTGCTCCGCATGCTGTACATGTGTAAAGAATTGAACCATCTGCTTGCTTTACGCCTGAGTTCCAAGTATGAGTATGTTCACCCTGTGCAGGTGTGATAGTTACAGGAATATTTGCAGTAGACGCATTTTTGAAATTAATGTTAAAGTAATTATTACCGCCCACTACCCAAGGATGTTCATTTTGACTGCTTGTTATGTTGCTGACATGAAATTCCGAATTGTCTTCACCCGTAAAAATATAACTGCATTCACCAAATCGTTCTGCTTTATAAGTATAGGTTGCGGTTTTACCGTTGCTGAATGTAACGGTTAACTTATCACCGACATTAAATATTTCGCTAATCACGGTATCGGTTTCGTAATCATATTTATAATCTGTGCCATAGTAAACGTTACCGTTTCTGTCTAACCAAGTGTTGCGGTTTGATTCGGTACCGTTGCTTGCAACAATGGAAACAGGCTTTAAAGGATTAAATGTTATAGATTTAACTGTAACTTCATTTGCTATAGGGAAACTTAACATTAAGCCGTAACAACCGATTTCTAATAATCGTTTATTATTTTCACCGTACTCTGTGTCTATTTTAAAATCGGCTTCATCAGGAAGCACCTTGCCGTCTTTTGTTTTAAATACTAAAACATATTCGTCATTATATTCGGCAACATATTCCTCTGTTTTTCCGTTTTTATAGTTTAAAGTAAGAACGTCGCCGCTGTTAACATAACCGTCGGGAATATACCAATATTCGCCGTCATCGCCTGTAGTATTTGTTATACCCTCAATATCTGCAAAATTTGTTAATGATTTATAAGAAATTGAAGCTACCGTACTTTCAACAATATTTGCGGAATATTCAATAACATTGCCGTAATCCGAAAGGTGCAAATCAAATGTAACGGTGCCTGTTCCTTCAAGAGCGGCTTTATCATTATTTATGTAATATCCCAATTCATCGCCGTTTTTGTTAAAGAATCCGCAATCTTCGCCGTTTTCGGCATAAACATATTTTTCTGTTTTGCCGTTTTTATATTCAAGTGTAATTACATCGCCGATATTAAATTCATTACCGCGATAATACCAAATTCCGTCTGAATAATAACCGTTTGTTTTTTCAATAATACTATACGGTTTTACAGATGTTAACGTAGCGTTTTTAACAGGGTTTTCAATAATAGTTACAGGAACGCTGCAAGTTTTTCCGTAATCGATGCAATAAACATTAAATGTCGTTTTACCCACACCGTTAAAAGAAAATGCTTGAGCATAAACGTCTAAGATGTCGCCCTTTTTATTGCAAAATCCCCAATCTGTTTTATTGTAGGTATATTTTTCACTTGTGCCGTTTGTGTATTCAAGTGTAATTACATCGCCTTCATTAAATTCGGGGGCATAATAAAACCATTCGCCGTCTCTGTCATATCCCTTTGTGCCCTGAACGATTTCAAAAGGTTTTGCCGGTGTAAATGAAACAGATTTTACAGGACTTTCAACAACTGTTACGGGAACTTCTATTTCTTTGCCGTAATCGTCAAGACTGACGGTAAATGTTGTTTTGCCCAAGCCGTTTAACACAAACATATCAGCTGAAACAGATAATTTTTCTCCCTTTGAGTTTTCAAACCTATTTTCAAAAGAAGTAAAAGTATCTTTTGTGCCGTTTGCATAATTAACTGTAATTACATCGCCGTCATTAAAATCCGGAGAATAATATTTCCATCCGTCTTCAGTGCTGTAACCGTTTGTATTTTGCACAACCTCATAAGGCTTTACGGAAGTTAATGTAAATGATTTTACAGGGTTTTCAACAATAGTTACAAGAACACTTATCCTTATATCGTATTCTTTAACATAAATAAAAAATGATGTTTCGCCAACGCCGTCAAATTCAAAACCGTATCTGTAAGCATATAATGATTCACCGGATGAATTTGTAAAGCCGTTATTACCGTACACAAATTCACCTGTTGTGCCGTCTTTATAATAAACGGTAAGTACATCGCCGTTATTAAAATTCGGTGCATTATACCACCAGTTTCCGTTTGAATCTTCATAACCGTTTGTATGTTCAATAATTTCATATGGCTTTACCGGGGTAAATGCAATTGATTCAACAGGATTTTCAACAACAGTTACAGGAACTTCCGTTTCAACGCCGTAATCATCAAGACTGACGGTAAATGTTGTTTCGCCAACACCTTCAAGAGTAAATTCGGTTCCGTAAACATCTAAAGATTCATCATTTGAATTAACAAAACAATAATCATCACTTGTATATGTAAAATCTTCTGTTGTGCCGTTTGTATAATTAACTGTAATTACATCGCCCAAATTAAAGTTTGGCGGATAATACCACCATTGACCGTCGTATTCATAACCGTTTGTACGTTCTTTAACCTGATAAGGTTTAGCAGGAGTTAATGTAAACGATTTTACGGGATTTTCAATAATTGATACGGGAATACTTACTCTTACCGCACCTTGACCGTAAGTAACTTCAACATAAGCAGATGTGTTGCCGGTGCCTTTAAAAGAAAATGCATTAATATATGCGTCTGCATATTCATTGTCTTCAGAGTAAAAGCCCCAACTTTCATCGTTATAAAAGAATTTTTTGGAAGTATTATCGTTAAATTCAATATTAATTGCGTCGCCTTCTCTGAACCCAAGGGAATTATAAAACCAGCCGTTTTCGCCGTTGTCATAGCCTTTTGAATGTTCCAAAATTTCATAAGGCTTTGCAAGCTCTACTGAAACCGACTTAACGGGATTTTTAATAACAGAAACCGACGCATTACATTCATAACCGTTAATATTAACTGTAACATTATAAGTATTGCCTACCGTCCAATGATTGCTGTATTGATTATCGGTTGTGGAAATATCTAAATTGCAGTAATAATCGTCGCCTGTAAAAGTTTTTTGTGTGCCGTCTTTATAATCAACAATAAAAGTTACATCTTTAAACAAATCATAGTTATAATAGAAAAATTCATTATCAGAACTGTCTGTTTCATAATAACCGTTACAATTTTCCCACACTTCAACAGGTTTGTTTTGAATAAAACGAACAGATTTAACAGGATTTTCAACTATATAAATTTTAACTTGTGTTCGAGCGGCAGAATAAGAAATATTTATATAGTTATCTCCGCCGATTGTCCAATATGTATTGTAAGCGGAAACAGTCAACGACTCTGTTGAAATCGTTTTTCCGTCTTTAGATACAAAAACACCTTCATCATCGGAATTTTCACAAACATAATCAACTGTTTTGCCGGATTCATAAGTTACGGTTAAAATGTCGCCATCCTTATAAATGAGCGGAACATAATAACTGAAAACTTTGCCGCCCTCCGGCTTTGTTACCCATTGACCTTTTGTGTTTTCAACAATTTCATACGGTTTTGCACATGTGTATGAAATACTTTCAACCGCATCTTCATCTGCCGCAAATGCCGCCACATTAATGTTTGCCGTAATACTTAAAAGCATTACAAGTGACAGCAGCAAGCTGACTGTTTTTTTAAACATTTTCGCAGTTCCCCTTTATATATTTATTTGAATACACGGCATTTTTTGCAAGCAAAGCAAATTTATATAATAATTCACAAAAAAGCATAATATTCAAATAAATTATATAACATATACTAAACTGTGTCAACAAACCGTTAATACATTATTAATATATTTTCATATATTTTCACATATTTACACACTGCCGATATAGCAAGCTGTTTCATAAGGGTAGTCCACAGCACCGTTTTGATTAAAGTGCAAAAACAAATCTTTTAAAGCGGCAACATAACCGTTAAAATTTTCATCGCCCTTAACGGGAGCGTAGGATGACGAGCAGTTTCTGCCTATAAATTCATCCTCATTATATTTAATAGGGTTTTTAAAAGTTTTTACTTCAAATTCGCCGTTAAAAAAATCACAAAAAAGTGATTCGTCTGCCAAATGCAAACCTTTTGAAAATCCTTTAAAATCAGGGCAAAACTTTTTATTAACCTTAAAATTTTCAATCATTAAAGGTTGCTCTTCCTCACGACTGTTCCAAACAAGTACAACCGTTCCGCCCGGCTTTAAAATTCTTTTACATTCACTGCGAAATTTATTTTTATTAAACCAATGAAAAGACTGGGCGGCAAAAACAACGTCAACGCTGTTTGAAGGCAGTTTTGTATTTTCCGCATTGGAATTTATTAACGTTACATTGTTTATACCCTGCAAATAATTTTTTGCCGCAAAAAGCATATCCTCATTTGGCTCTGCGGCAAAAACACTGCCTGCATAATATGAAAGTGATTTTGTGAAAATTCCCGTGCCTGCGCCAATATCGGCACAAACACTTTTAGGGGAAATTATATTTTTCTCTGTTAAATATTCAAAAAGAGCGGCAGGATAACCCGGTCTGTATTTACTGTAAACAATGCCCTTTTTATCAAACTTATTTTCATTCACTGCAAACACCTCTAAATTAAAATCGTTTAATTTTTTTCATTAAAACAACGCCTGCAACATCTGCCAAAAACCAACCGATGGGAATGCTTACCCAAATGCCGATTACGCCAACTGAGCCGATTTTAGACAAAACTGCCGCCAAAAACACACGGGTACCTAAAGAAATAACCGTTAAAACAACGGAAACCGCAGGCTTATCCACGGCACGAAAATAGCCGTAAAGCATAAACAAAATGCCGATTCCCAAGTAAAAAGCGCCCTCAATTCTCAAATATTTAACGCCGATTTCAATTATTTCACTCTCCGACGGACTGATAAATATTTTCATAAACCATGGTGCAAAAACGCACACAACCGTGCTTATAACAATGCAAAACAGCGCCACGCTTATAACAGACTGCTTTATTCCCGTTTTTATTCTTTGAGGCTTTTTGGCGCCGTAATTTTGGGCAACAAATGTTGAAAAGCCGTTGCCGAAATCCTTCACCGGCATATAAGCCACCGTGTCTATTTTAACAGCCACCGCAAATGCAGACATTACAGCTGTGCCAAAACCGTTTACAATTCCCTGCACAGCCAAAATGCCAAAATTCATTACAGACTGCTGTAAACAAGTAAAGCCGGAAAGTGAAGCAATGCTTTTTAATGTTGCCGAATTAAATGAAACATCTGCCTTGCCCACACGAAACCGGGGATATTTTACAAAAGAATACACAGCAATGCCCACGCCGGCGATATATTGAGAAATTACAGTGGCAACCGCCGCACCTTTTATGCCGCTGCCTAAAGCGGAAACAAAATAAAAATCAAGCCCAATGTTAAGCACAACACTTACCCCAAGAAAAACAAGAGGTGTGCCGCTGTTGCCGACGCCACGCAAAAAGCAAGCATAGTAATTATAAATAAACAATGCAAAAACACCAAATGAAACACACGCCAAATATTCGCCTGTAATTTCAAAAAGTTCCGGGGGGATTTGCATTAAACCGATTATGCCACGCCATCCAAAATAAACAACGGCACCCGTAAACAAAGAAAGAGTGCCGATAATAACAAAAGAAATAAACTTGCCGTTTTTAATTTTTTTAAATCTTTTTGCCCCAAGGCAACAGAAAAAAAGGTTCCTGCCCCAAGGCACAAACCTATAATAACAGAATTTAAAAAGGTCATAAGCGTATAGGAAGAACCAACCGCCGCCAAAGCGTTTGAACCTATAAACCTGCCTACAACCCAAGTGTCTGCCAAATTATAAAATTGTTGCAAAACATTTCCCAGCATAAGGTGCAATGAAAAAAGCCACAGTTTTTTTGTTATGCTTCCTGTTGTTAAATCAATGTTTTTCATTTTACCTTTTTATTATTAGTAATGATTGCCGCCTTGTTTTTTATCATAATATATAAGTCCCCCTTGTGAAAGGGGAATGTCATTGAAGATGACAGGGGGATTCAATTAAATGATGTAAGCCTTACAAGAATCCCTCCGTCAACACTTCGTGTTGCCTAAACCCTTTTATCTGCGTTGCAGACATTTCCCCTGTTAGGGGAATCACCCTTTGACAAGGGAGGCTAAATTAGGAATCCCACCGCCGCAAGCGGTCCTAAACCCTTTTGTCTGCGTTGCAGACATTTCCCCTATTAGGGGAATCGCCCTTTGACAAGGGAGGCTTTTACTTTATATATTTAGTCCCCCTTGTGAAATGGAGGCACTACGCTGAAATTTCTCTTTAACAAAAAACGAAATCAATTACTTTTCCTTATGTCTGTTTGCCGCTGCGGTTACAAAGCCACGGAAAAGAGGATGAGGTTTATTTGGTCTGCTCTTAAATTCAGGGTGGAACTGGCAAGCAACAAACCAAGGATGAGTAGGAATTTCAACCATTTCAACAATATGATTATCGGGTGAAGTGCCGGCAAAAATCATACCGCCGGCAAGCAAATCGTTTCTGTAATCGTTATTAACTTCATATCTGTGTCTATGGCGTTCATAAATCATTGATGCACCGTAAAGAGCATATGATTTTGATTCCGGATTTAATGCACACGGATATTGACCGAGGCGCATTGTACCGCCCATATCGGTAACATCCTTTTGTTCAGGCAAAATATCAATAACGGGATACGGTGTTTCGGGGTTTATTTCAGCGGAATTTGCACCGCTTAAACCTAAAACATTTCTTGCAAATTCAATAATTGCAATTTGCATACCAAGGCAAATACCAAGATACGGAATATTGTTTGTTCTTGCATAATTGCAGGCTTTGATTTTACCCTCAATGCCCCTGCTGCCAAAGCCGCCTGGAACAAGAATTCCATCCATATCGCCTAAAATTTCATCTAAATTAACATTTTCACCCTCAAGGCTTTCACTGTCTATCCAATGAATATCAACAGCAGAGTGAGTTTCAATTCCGCCATGCTTTAAAGCCTCGTTAACGGAAATATAACTGTCGTGCAACTCAACATATTTGCCAACCATTGCAATTTTAACCGTTTGAACCGGCGTACGCAAAGCGTCAAGCATAGCCTGCCAATCCGTTAAATCAGGCTCGCCGCATTCAAGGCCCAACTTTTTAATAACAACAGAATCAAGTCCCTCATCTTTAAGCATCATAGGAACGGCATAAAGAATATCGCAGTTATTATTTTCAATAACACATTCCTTGCCCACATTGCAGAAAAGAGCAATTTTATTTCTAATATCGTCATTAAGGGGATGTTCTGTTCTGCACACAATAATATCCGGCTGAATGCCCAAAGAAAGCATTTCCTTAACACTGTGCTGAGTAGGCTTTGATTTAAGTTCATCGGAAGCCGCAAGATAAGGAACAAGAGTAACGTGAACAAAAAGGCAATTTTCTCTGCCGTATTCAACAGAAAATTGACGAATAGCCTCTAAAAACGGTTGGCTTTCAATATCGCCTATTGTGCCGCCGATTTCAACAAAGCAAACATCTGCTCCTGTTTCCGCATTACGGGCAATGGATTTTTTAATTTCATTTGTAACGTGTGGAATAATTTGAATTGTTTGACCGCCGTAAACGCCCTTGCGTTCATCTGAAATAACTTTCCAATAAACTCTGCCTGAAGTAAGGTTTGAGTTTTGCGAAAGGGATTCATCAATAAATCTTTCATAATGTCCCAAATCAAGGTCTGTTTCTGCGCCGTCATCGGTAACAAAAACTTCGCCGTGCTGCACCGGGTTCATTGTGCCGGGGTCTACATTAAGGTATGGGTCAAGCTTTTGTGCGGTTACTTTAAGCCCTCTTGCCTTTAAAAGCCTGCCAAGAGACGCCGCAGTAATTCCCTTGCCAAGACCGCTTACAACGCCGCCTGTTACAAAAATGTACTTTGCTTTTTTCATTTACTTTTCCTCCTTAAATATTTTGTTTGTTATATTTTTATTTGCTTTTAGGGTCGCAGGTTAAGCGAACGCCTAATTTTTTAAGAATGTTTTGGTCTACCTGTGCCAGCATAACGGTTGAATGCATTTCGCAATTTTTAAGTTTACAAAGTTGGTCAAGAGCAAGCTTTGCATTTTCATCTTCCGCCGCAGAAACAGAAAGGGCAAGCAAAACCTCATCAGTATGAAGTCTTGGGTTTTTATTACCCAAATGCTTAACTTTAAGTTCCTGAATAGGTGCAATAACATCAGGCAAAATAAGAAGCACGCTGTCATCAATACCTGCCAGTTCCTTTAATGCATTTAAAAGCATAGCCGACGCACAGCCTAAAAGATTTGATGTTTTGCCTGTAATTACTCTGCCGTCATTTAATTCAATAGCGGCTGCCGGAGCACCCGAAGCCTTTTCCGTTTCTCTGGCAGGCACAACAGGCTTTCTTGTTTCCGGCTGAATTTCAGCCTGATTTAAAAGAAGCTCCAATTTATAAAGTTCATTGCTGTTTTGAGATGTTAAGCTGTTTCCCAAAGCAGTAAAATATCTTCTTATAATTTCATCTCTTGATGCAGCGCTTACCGCATCGTCATCCACAATGCAGTTACCTGCCATATTAACACCCATATCTGTAGGTGATTTATAAGGGCAAGAGCCGTAAATTTTTTCAAATGTGGCTTTTAAAACAGGAAAAATTTCCACATCTCTGTTATAATTAACGGTTGTTTCACCGTAAGCCGCCAAATGCCACGGGTCTATCATATTAACGTCATTTAAATCGGCAGTTGCCGCTTCATAAGCCATATTAACCGGATGGTTAAGAGGAATGTTCCAAATAGGAAACGTTTCAAATTTTGCGTAACCTGCTTTTATGCCCCTTTTATTTTCATGATAAAGCTGTGAAAGGCATGTTGCCATTTTACCGCTGCCCGGACCGGGAGCAGTAATAACAACAAGGGAACGCTCTGTTTTAATATAATCGTTTTTGCCGTATCCGTCATCGCTTACAATTTTTGCAATGTTTGACGGATAACCTTCTATAACATAGTGATGATAAACGGGATAGCCTAATTTATTAAGCCTTTCTTCAAATGCGTTAACACGTGCGCTTGAAGTGTATTTTGTTAAAACAACACTGCCCACCATTAAGCCTTTATCTGTAAAAGATTTAATAAGACGAATAACATCTTTATCGTATGTAATGCCCAAATCTCCACGCAATTTTGCTTTTTCAATATCCTCGGCGCTGATAACTATAACAATTTCCGCCTCATCCTTTAACTGCATAAGCATTTGCAGCTTGCTGTCCGGCTGAAAACCGGGAAGCACACGGGATGCGTGATAATCGTCAAAAAGTTTGCCGCCGAATTCCAAGTACAATTTACCGCCGAATTCCGCAATTCTTTCTTTAATTCTTTCCGATTGCATTTGAAGATATTTATTATTATCAAAACCTATTTTATACATTTTACCCTCTCTGAAAAACATCACTGAAATGAAAAAAACGGTTGCACCTGGGTACAACCGTCTGTACTTACATATTATACAGTAATTTTTTTTCTAAATCAATAGCAATAAAAAACTTTTTTAATTGACAAAATGTAAAAAAGTGTGCAATAATTAATTTGCATATTTTAAATTGTAAAAAATTTCATATTAAAAGGGGTAAAAGAATGAAGATTTTGTACGCAATTTTAATTATTTTAGCGGCATTTATTGTGCTTACGCTTATAAGAGCGGCATTTTTTAAAACCGTATTGCCGAAAAAAGAAGAATTTCCCGAAGAAAAGGTTAATTCAAAGCGTGCCTGCGATAATTTAAGCCGTGCAATTCAAATTAAAACAATTTCGCACAATGACGAAAACGAAACCGACTGGGCTGAGTTTGACAAATTTCACAACTTTTTGCGTGAAGCATATCCGCTTGTACATAAAAATTTAACTGTGGAGGATGTTTCAAAAGCAAGCCTGCTGTTTACATGGAAAGGCACAAACGAAAATTTAAAACCCATAGCCTTTCTTGCACACCAAGACGTTGTGCCTGTTTCAGACGGCACGGAACAAGACTGGGAACACCCTGCGTTTGACGGTTATAACGACGGCGAATTTATTTGGGGCAGAGGCGCCCTTGATATGAAAAACCACCTTATTTGCCTGATTGAAAGCGTGGAAACCTTGCTTGAAGAAGGATTTCAGCCTGAAAGAACGGTTTACCTTTGCTTTGGACACAATGAAGAAATTGTGGCAGGAACAAACAACGGCGCTCACGAGCTTGCCAAAGTTCTTGAAGAAAGAGGCGTTGAATTAGACAGTGTAATTGACGAAGGCGGCGCAATGCTGCCGGCAAAAGTTAAAGGTATTCTTGACGCAAATTTGGCAGGCATAGGCGTTGCCGAAAAAGGATATGCGGATTTTAAAATCACATACACGGCAAAAGGCGGTCATTCATCACAGCCGCCGAAGCACACGGCAATAGGCATACTTTCCAAAAAAGTTGAAAACTTGGAAAACCACCAATTCAAATCTAAAATTTTGCCGTTTGTGTATAATCTTTTCACAGACATAGGCAAGCGAACATCATATTTAGGCAGAGTAGTTTTTTGCAACCTTTGGCTTTTAAAGCCGTTGCTGCTTAAAATAATGAATAAAATTCCCCCTGCCGCTTCCCTTGTAAGAACCACAACGGCTGTTACAATGTGCCAAGGCTCGCCTGCGGCAAATGTTTTGCCCCAAAAAGCAAGCGTTACGGTTAATTTCAGAATAATGCCGGGGCAAACCATTGAAGATGTTCGCCGCCACATTGAAAAATATATGGGCGATGAAAACACAACAATAGAATTTGTTAAAGGCAAAGAGCCAAGCCTTGTTTCGCCGACAAATACAAAAGCGTTTGAAACACTTTCACGCCTTTCAATTAATATTAATGAAAAAAACATTGTTGCACCGTACCTTGTAATGGGCGGCACAGACGCATATAACTACGAAAACGTGTGCCAAAACATTTACCGTTTTGCACCGTTTACCGTTGACACAAAATTGCTGTTAACAACACATTCAACAAACGAAAGAATTCCCGTTGAACAAATGACCCAAGGCGTTACCTTTTTCAAAAGATATATTCGCTTAATGACAAAGGAGTAAAAATTTAATGGATTTTAAAGAAGATAAATTTATGATATGCCTGGCAATTTGCATTGTGATTTTTGTTATTGCCCAAGCCGTTTTCTTTCTTGTAAGAGCAATAAAAAAAGCCCGTGAATTAGGCATTGAAAAAGCAACAATTAAAAGCACCATTATTTCAAGCGGTTTGTTTACCGTTGCGCCTGCCATAGGAATTGTTGCCACGGTTTTAACACTTTCCGCAGGACTTGGATATGTATTGCCCTGGATAAGGCTTACGGTTATAGGCAACATTTCATATGAAGTAACCGCCGCAACAAATGCCATTGAGGCTTACGGTCTTACAGGAGGAATAGCAAACCCCATTACAGACCCGGAAGTTTTCGGCACTGTTGCATGGGTTATGACATTAGGTTCTATAATGCCCCTTATTTTAATTCCTATTTTTCTTAAAAAAATACAAAGCAAAATCGGCAATGTGGCATCTAAAAACAGTAAATGGTCATCTGTTATGAGTGCGGCGGCATTTATAGGCCTTATAGCCGCATTTGTGGCACGTGCCATTGCCGGACAGGGCAGTACCGATATTACAGGCGACGGCGCCGGCGTACTTTCCGTTGCCGCCCTTGTATTTTCCGTTGTTTTAATGCTTGTTTTGCAAAAGCTTTCAACGCTGAAGCATATGAAATGGCTGGAGAGCTTTGCAATGCCTTTTGCTATGATCGGAGCCATGGCGCTTGTTATGCTGCTTGCCCAAATACTGCCGGCAAACATAGCGTTTTTTGAATGGAGGGGTTAATAATGAACGATAAATATATTAATAAAACCCACACATACGGTAAAATTTGGACGGTAGTAACCCTTGCTATTTTCCTTGCCGTACCTGCATTAATTTGTTGGCACTTAGGTGTTTCCCCAAAATTTGAAATGATTGGCAAAGGTCTTGCCACGGTTGCCCTTGTTTTTTACCCAACGGCAGTGCTTGAAGTTTTAACATATTCACCGCTTTTAGGCACAGGCGGCACATATTTGGGCTTTGTTACAGGCAACATTACAAACCTTAAACTTCCTGTTGCACTTAGCGCAATGGACAGTGCAAAAGTTGAACCTAACAGCGAAAAGGGCGAGGTTATTTCCACCATTTCCATTGCCGTATCATCAATAGTAACAACTGTTATTATTGCCGTTTGTGTGCTTGCATTTTTCCCTGTTTTGCACAATATAACAGACCCCGGCTCTCCGTTTGCACCTGCATTTCAACAGGTAACACCTGCACTTTTCGGCGCACTTTGCGCATCTTACCTTGCAAAGCATTGGAAAATTTCTATTTTACCTATTGTTGTGCTTACAATAATTTTGTTATTTAAAGGCACTTTAGGTACAGGTGTACTTATTCCAATTGGTGTTGTTGTTTCCCTTGTAGGCGCACACCTTATGTATAAAGCCGGTTGGCTTGACAAATAATATAACCTAAAACAAAACCGCCACGCTTACGCATTGGCGGTTTTATTTTTTATAACCAATTAGGCTCCCTTGTTAAAGGGAGCTGTCGCATTTTATATGCGACTGAGGGATTCCTTGTAAGTCGTACATCATTTAATTGAATCCCCCTGTTTTCATAAATGAAAACATCTCCGAACCGGAGCCCGTCCCCTCTGCCACTACGTGGCATCTCCCCACACCGTGGGGAGTAACCCTTTAACAAGGGGGACTTATTTTTTTAACCGAATTGCCTCACTTTTTACAAACTCTCTGCACTGTTATATTTTTCTGCCTGAAGATTGAACATATACGCATAGGTACCGCCCATTTTCATTAACTCGCTGTGGGTTCCGCTTTCAATAATACTGCCGTTTTCCATAACATAAATTTTATCTGCATTAACAGTGGTTGAAAGGCGATGAGAAATAAAAATAACGGTTTTATTTTGTGCCGCATCAAGCATTGCACGGTTTAAGTTATATTCTGCAACCGGGTCTAAATTGGCAGACGGTTCATCAAGAATAACATAAGGGCAATTTTTATAAAATGCACGTGCCACTGCTATTTTTTGACTTTCACCGCCGGAAAGCATAACGCCGCCGTCATCAAATTCACGCAAAAGCTCTGTTTCGGTGCCGTTTTTCAACGGCTTGGCAAATCCGCTGTGAACAAGCGCCGACATTACGTTTTGCTTATTATATTCATCACTCAGTGCCACATTTTCGCCTACATTGCAGGAAAAAATCTGAAAATCCTGAAAAACAGCGGCAAACCTGTTTCTATGTTCCCAAACAGGCACATTGCGAATATCACAGCCGTCAATTTTAATACTGCCGTCTGTAACGTCATAAAGCCTTAAAAGCAAGTTTGTTAAAGTTGTTTTGCCTGCACCGTTATAGCCCACAAGTGCTATTTTTTCGTAAGGCTTTATTGTTAAATTAATGTTATTTAAAGTGGGCTTGTTATTACCCGGATATGTAAAGGAAAGTTTTTCTATTTTTATTTCTTTCGGCTCTGTAACGGGCGCCGGCTCACTGCCGTCTTTAATTTTGCCCTCGGCTTTAAGAAATCCCCTGTATTTTTCAATAATTTTTGCCCTTTCCTCAAAACGTGCAACAGCCCAAACGGTTAAAAAATTAATGCTCATTGCAATGGAATAAGCACCGTTAAACGTTGCCACAAAATCGCCTGCGGAAAGAGTTTGCTTAACGAGCACCAAGTAGCCCAAATAAAGAGGAAGCGCAACGGTAAATCCAAGCACCTGAACGCCTGCCTCCTGCACGCAATAAAGGCGTGAAATTTTGCTCCAATACTTATCCTGATTACGAATAACATCATCTGCCGCGTCATTATACCTGTCTGTTAAAAGCGGATGAATATTATTCATTCGCACCTCTTTTGCATAATCCTGCAAATAAAAAATACGCTGAAAATAATCGGAACGGCGATGATATTTTGTGTTTTCCACCTGACGCATCATTTGCAAATTACCTATTTTTTTAGAAAGAGGCATAAAAACCGCCACCGTGCCCAAAATTATTACAAGGCACCACGGATCTATGGCAAGAAGCACGGAAGAAACAGTAATAAGCGCCACTGCATTGCCGAAGTAATTTCGCAAAAGTCCAAGCAAATTTTGAATGTTATCGCTTGAAGATTCTATTGTTAAAATAAAATTATTGTAAAATTCCGGATTGTCGTAAGATTCCAAATCCAAGGATTTTGCCTTTTCATAAAGGCTTTTGTTAAGTGCAAAATAGCATTTTTCCTTTTCAACGTTCCACATAAATTCACGAAACAGCCAAGAAATAAGCCTGCTGAAAAGTATAACAGCCGCAATAACGCCCACTGCGCCGAAAATTCTGTAAAGCCTTTCGCCCGACGTCATAACATCAATTATGTACTTAACGCCTATAACGCTTATAAGCCTGTTAGGCAAATTACTTAAAATGCCCCACACCATTTCACCTATTACAAGCAAAGGCGAGGCTTTAAACATAAGCCTTACAAAATAAATCATATTTGAAAACATTGAATGTTCCGTTTTTTCTTTTTGTGCAGTCATTAAGCCTCCTCCTTTCTTTTGTAATTTGACGCTTGAAGGGAAAACATTTTTGTGTATTCGCCGCCTGCCGCCATTAATTCGCCGTGGGTGCCGCTTTCAATAATACTGCCCTCTTTAAGCACAATAATGCGGCTTGCCGTTGATGCACTTGAAAGCCTGTGTGAAATATAAACAACAGTTTTTCCGACTGTAACCCGCTGCAAATTTTCATACATTTTACTTTCTGCCACCGGGTCAAGGGCAGAACTGGGTTCATCAAGAATTGCCACATCAAAATCACGGGCAAAAAGACGGGCTGCCGAAACTTTTTGATTTTCGCCGCCGGAAAGTCCTGCACCGTTTTCATCAAACTCACGTGTTAAAACAGTGTCGCCGCCGTTTGCAAAAGTGCTTATTTTATCCCAAACGCCGCTGTTAACAAGCGCCTCTTTTGCAAACTTTTTATCATTTTCATCACAAGTACGGCACATAACGTTTTCAAAAACAGAAACGGCAAAATTTTTGTAATCCTGAAACACGGTTGCAAAAGCATTTCTGTAAGAATCAAGGTCATATTCTTTAATATTTACGCCGTTATACAAAATCTCGCCGCAAGTGGGGTCGTAAAAACGAAGCATTAATTTTAAAAGAGTAGATTTGCCTGCACCGTTAATACCGACCACGGCAACAGTTTCACCCTTATTCAGCCTAAAATTAATATTGTTTAAAGAATTTTTTGAAGCAGACGGATATTTAAACGAAACATTTTTAAATTCCAAACTTTCAAAGGACTGTGCTTTTTTACTGCCTGAAACAATTTGAGGCTCGTAATCAAAAAAATCTTTTAAATTTTGAAAATACAATGCCATTTGATTCATTTCATCAAAACACTGTGTTATGTCAAGTGTAACATCACGCACGGAATTTATGGAACTTAAAACAACACTGAAACCGGAAACCGTCATAGTTCCCCTTTTTACAAATTCCCAGCCTGCAAAAGCATAGCTGCCGATAACAGGTATAAACTCTTCAAACAGAGAACTTACCATGCTGTATGCAAACAAGCCCACACCGTATTTTTTTAAAATTTTGATGTTAGAATCTATTGCCGCCTGAAACCTTTTCATAAGAACGGCAAAAATGTTTGATGTTCTTATATCTTTTGAATATTCACGCAAAAACACGGTGCGCTGAATGTATGCTTTAATTCTGTTATTTGTTGTCATTTCCAAATCTCGCTTGTAAACATAGCGGCTTTTTGCCGTTTCAATAATAAAAACAAGAAAGATAGGCAGTAAAAACAACAAATAAACAGGATTTATAACAGAAACCGTGGTAAAAACACAAATCATTGAAATTATGCCGGAAATCACACCGGCAAAATCAAAACAAATAATATCAAAATAGCCGGACGTGGCAACAAGGGTTGCACGCTGATACTTATCGTAAAACGCCGGGTCTTCATAGCAGGCAACATCCAGCGTTTGTGCCTTATCAAAAATCATGTTGTTTATTTGTTTTAAAACATTTTTTGTTGCCTTTTTCTCTATTCTCATTCCGCTCCAGGTAACAATTTTATCGGCAACGGAAAACAAGGCAAAAATTGCCAAACAGCGGCAATACATTTTAAAATCACGACTGCCTGTTATAATTTCAAGCAAAATTTTTAAAAATAAAATATTTCTGATAAACCAAGAAAATACGTTGCCGAAAACCTCTTGCATTAAATAGCCTATAATCAGCTTTTTATCTGCCTTCCAAACAAGGCGCAAAGCATAAATTACATTTTTTATAACAGGCACATTTTGCTGTTCTTCATCTAATTTAATAAATCTCATACTTCACCTCCGAATAAACAAAAAATGCCGTCGACCAAAACCGACGGCATAATTTATAACAATACTGAATTATTATTAAAAAATTAATTAACGGCAAGGAAAATAACCTTTGCCGGCAGACAAACCGCCGCAAAGTAATATATAATTGTGCATTTTTAAACCGGGGATAGACGGAATATAATGACGGTAATAAGTTGTATAATTTTTCACGGCTTTTGCCTCCTTTCGTTAATAATTCGTTAACAATATGAATTTAGGTTATCACACACCGCCGCTTTTGTCAACAAAAAAATCCGAAACGGTTGTTTCGGATTTTTGTTTTACAATGTTAAATTTCCGCAACAGCGTAGCCGCAGTTTAAGCTTGGCAGCATTTTGTTAAAAATATCGTTTGTTTTAATTTTCAAATAACCTGTTGTTGTGCCGTCGCTGCAACCGTAATATTCTTGTACCAAAACATCTTTATCAACAACAAGTTTAACGCCGTTTGCCGTTTTAAGCATAACGCTGAAAACAGTTGCCGCACCGATTTTGGTTTGAAGCATTGATTCCATTAATTGGGCAGGCGCAAAAGAAACACGGGAAACGCCCAATGAACTGCTGAAATTTTTTGAAGAAAAGGGTTTGTTACCGCAGGTTATGAACAAATAAAATTCTGTTTTTTGGCGATTACACAAAAACAATGTTTTAACCATTTCCATTTGTAATTTTTCATTAACCGCAACACAATCTTCCATTGTAATAACCGGGTCGGTTTCCACACGCTCAAAGGGGATTTGCAAATTTTGCAAAGTGCTATAAACCTGCTTTTGCAAAATTGTTTCGGTTTCATTAGGTGCAAAATCCTTAACTTCGCTTACATATATCATTTAATCACCTTCACTTTGATTTTTAATAAGTATATCATTTATTAAAGAATACGAAAAGCGAATATTTGTAATGTTTAAAATGACAAAATGTAATAATTGTTTTTAATTCTTTACAAGCAATTTTTTATACGTGCTGTCTATACAAAACGCACCCAACGGCGCCGTTATAATAATTGCCAAAACTGCAACGGAAAGCACTGTTTTTCCGCAGTTTAAGCCTGCCGCAAGAGGAACAGAGCCGATTGCCGCCTGTACCGTGGCCTTTGGCAAATATGAAATTACGCAAAACAGCCTTTCTTTTAAATTAAGCTTTGTTTTAAACGTTGAAATCCATACTCCTGCACTGCGAAAAACAAGCGCGGCAAAAATAAGCAGCACTGCCGGTGCCCCGGCTTCCAATGTGTAGCGAATATCCACAGCAGCACCCACCAAAACAAAAAGAACAACCTCTGCACCTATCCAAATTTTGCCGAATTTTTGAGAAATGCGTGCCGAAACATTTTCATCCGATTTAAATTTAAGCACACACGCCATGCTGACAACGGCAAGCAACCCTGAAATTGCCACCTTATCGGCAAGCCTGTTTTCTATTGTAACAAGCAAAAAAGAAACGCCTAAAATTACAATAACCTTTGTGCTGTTTCTGATGTAATTGCCACGCTTGTAAAACAATTCAAAAAAGAAGTAAAGGCAAAATCCCGCAACAGCGCCTAAAGCAATACCCAAAATTATAGAAACGGGAATATTTGCAAAACTTTTTAAATTTACTTTTTCGCCGCTTGCCATTGCCAAAAAAGTTGTAAACAACACTATTACAAAAATATCGTCGCAAGAAGCACCTGCCATAATCATTTGCGGAACTGCCTTTTTTGCGCCGTAGCCTTTTTCCGTTAAATCAACCATTCGAGGAACAACCACGGCAGGTGAAACCGCACTCAACACAGCGCCCATAACGGCGGCTTCAATACGAGTGATTCCCAAAATCAGCGGCGCAAGCAATACATAGCCGATTAATTCAAAACTTGCCGGTAAAAATGACAGCAAAATTGCAGGTCTGCCGGCTTTTTTTAAATTCTCTAAATTTAATGTTAAACCTGCTTTAAGCAAAATAATAATCAGTGCCGCCTTGCGCAGTTCGGCTGAAATTGAAAGAATTGACGGGTCAAGAGCGTTTAAAACATACGGGCCCAACACTACGCCTGTAACAAGCATGCCGATAATTCCCGGCAACTTTAACCGTTTGCAAATTCCGCCCATTGCAAGCCCCACAAGCAACACAAGTGCTAAAGATTCTAACATAAAAATCACCTTTCCTTTTGCAAAAACCACCGAAAAAATAAAAAAGCCGATGATTTCTGCGATTAAAAATCGTAGAAGTCATCAGCATAAAAGCAGTTTTGGCACGGCTGATTGCCGCCAAGGGAGAACCTCATTCCCACAAAAACATATTAACATTTATTGCACCCTTTGTCAACCGAGATTAAATACTTTAATGGTTAAAAAAATTATATTATCTACCTGTCAATTCTAAAAAAAGCGGGCGGCTTTTTCAGCCGTCCGCAATGTTTTATTATTCAGTTCTTACGCTTTTTAATAAACAACAAACATACTGCCGATGAAGCAAAAGCGGCATACATTGCCAAAGCCGGCGAACCGGTGTTGGGTGATTTTGCTTTGCCCTTTGCGACTGTTCCGAGTTTGCTTCATACTTTTGTTCGGACTTATTTTCCGTCTTAACCTCAGGCTTTTCATTTATCTGCACAGCCTTTTTTTCAAGGGCGGCAAGTGATTCGTTAATGCTTTTTGCCATTAAATCAACCTCTGCCTGCTGCGTTATATTTTTGCCTCTTACAACTGCGTTAACAGCTTCATCAACTTTAGAAAAATCCTTATATTCATCCCTGTTAAGTGCTTGTGCTTTGGCAATAGCCTCATCAACCTTGCTGTAATCCGCATCCTTGTATTCAAGAGCGGCAAGGGCATTGTTAATAGCCTTTGCCATAAGATCAACTTCCGCCTGAGCTTTAAAATTTTTACTTCGGTCAACGGCATTTATTGCATCCTTAACGGCATCAAAATTTTTATATAAATTTTCATCCAATGCATTTGCTCTTGAAACAGCGGCATCAACATCCGTATAATCTGCACTGCGCAAAATTAGTGACTCGATTGCATTTTCAATAGCCACAGCATAATCGTTTACAACAGACTGCTCTGTATACATTTTATCATAAACAACGCTGTTAATTGCGTCTGTAACAATGGAAAAGTTTGAATAATCACCGGCGTTAAGATCATTTGCCTTTGCAACAGCTTCATTAACCGCTTTATAATTTGCCTTTAACAAATCATCCTGCGAATATCTTGTATAATACAAAGTAACATAACCGTCTCTTATTTTACCGTGCGCCCATATAGTAGCAAGCCTGTTTTCGCTGTCGATAATGAACGGCGGCATGCAAGCAACAAAATTTTCGTCTGCATCAATGAGAGGTAGCGGAAGAAGAGTCATTTGATTTTCGCCTGCGTCTCTGTAGTAAAGCCGCACAACGTGCTGATAAAGTTCTGCGGTTTCGCCTTTCTCATCAATCCATTTTCCGTCCTCGGTTTTTGTATATATTTTTCCGCAATAAGTTAACGATGTGTAATCCGTTTTAAGCGGAGTCAGTTCCAATGCAGATATATACTGCACAACATTGTTCTTTATAACAAACGAATATTTTGTGTCCCCGGTTTCGGATACATCTAAAACAGGAGCCGCTTTCCAACCCTCCGGCGTACTGTTTGTGGGTGAAACGGTGTAAAGATTACCGTTATAATAATAACTGAGATACGGCAAAATTGACTCTACCAAAGAGGTGTATTTACCCGACGGTGCAAGAGTGGTAACAGTGCCCGACACGGCTAAATTCAAATCTCTGTTTTTATCCGATTCCTTAACGGTGAACGGATAAGTGCTTTTTTTATCAATAGCGGCAGTATACATCTCTTTTGATATGCGTGTACCGTCGGTTGCCTCCTGAAAAAGCACAGCTGTTTTACCGTTAATGCTTGCTATGGAATAATCCGAAATGTAGTTACGATTCTCAACAAATGACATGGGAATAAGATTGCCGTTATCGTCCTTTTTATTTGTATCGGTGTAGAATGTATTATCCGTTGGATTATAGTACATTCCCTCAACGGAAAAGAAGCCGTCGTTCTTTTCTACATTATTGCACACTGCCCAGGTGATAAGGATTTTACCGTCAAGCTTTGTTACCCGTGATTTATAATAACAAACATTGCCGTCTTTACCTGTATTATCATCCTCATCCTTGCCATCGTTTTTGCCCACGCTGACGGTGTATGCGCCAAACGGAAAATTATAATTTTCACTGTTCATAACAGCAATGCTTATTTTCATAGAACTTGCGATTTCTCTTCTCATTTTTTCAAAATCGTCTTCGTCTGAAGGAGTGCCTAATTCAAATTCTTTATCCGCTTCCGTCCAGGTGATGATTATGTCATTTTTTGATGAAGTTTCGCTTTGAGAATAAACAAACGGCTGTAAATCTACCGTTAAATCATCTTTAATACTACGTGGAACCGAAACTCTTCCGTCTTTTGCAATGCTGTAACAAAGCCGTCTGCAGTATCCGGGTCCTTCACCGGCATCCATAAGCATTACCGCAAGCTGCTCATCAGTGTTGCCTAACTCAACGAATTTTATATCCGCATCCGAATTCATACCTTCCATCAAAGTATAGTTGAAATTCTTGAAATAGGGAAGAATTTTTAATTCAAATATTGATTCCTTTGTCAAAAGAGTGTTTTCCCTAAAGGTGGTTTGCACTCTATCTTTACCAAGTTGTCGTTATTTTACGACACCTACACAACTATACAGGTTCGCAAAAAAGCCCGCCTACGAAGGCGAGCTTTTAAGTTCACGGTAATATTTGTTTTGATTGTTTTATCATCGTATCTATCACTTCATAAATACGGTTTCTATCTTCGGGAGCGAGTTTTTCTAGTTTTTCATTCAGCATTGAGTTTTTAACTGTGTAACCGTTATCCAACACATCACTCAAAACCATATCTGCCGATACGCCAAGCGTATTGAGTATCTTTATAAATGGTACGGATGTTCTTAACCGACCTAAATTTCATACTTAAAAACCGGCTGATGGCACACATATTTCTCCGTACATTTGCTTGCATTGTAACTATTTGATATGATGGTAGCACAAGATTTTAGGAGGTCAAGATTTTATGGAAAAGTACAAATATGACGAAAACAATGGGCTATGGTATGAGCGATTTCTCTGCTGAAAAACCAAATTGTAATACATTTCTATTTAAGTTAGTATAACAAAGGCTCTTCAAGAAGTTGTAAATTTATTGAAGAGCCTTTGTTTATGTGTGCTTTTAATTGTTCTTTAATACATACCCACCGACTACACAGCAATTATCCCTGCAAACTGGGAGACTGCCGACATATCCGACAAATGAGAAAATATACGTTTTGCCTAATTCTGCGTTAAAAGCGTTAGATAAATTAACCGTAAATTCAGCATTATCGTCAGGCAAATTTACATTGACATCGGTTAAAATCTCGGTATATGTTCCGTCACTGTTCTTTTGGCTTACTGTTAATTTAACTTCATCAAGGTTTTTATGCTTTAATGTGATTTTCGCATCCCTGACATTTCCGGGTGACAGTACTTTATTTGAAACCTCGGCATCAATAGCAACATCAACACAACTGTACTCTATCGGTGTTGTACTTATTGCAGCCGGAACTGTGGCCGAGGTTGAAACCGCCGACAATAAGGTTGCCGTAAATTTCACCTTGCCGTCGGAAAGTTCAAGCGGTACGGGAGAATGAATATTCACATTGAAACTGCCCGTAGTAATCGGAGAAATTTTAATATATCCGTTGTTGCTGTAATAAGTTTTTCCGCCTACTACTGCATAAGAACCATCTGGCAGTTTCCCACTGTCAAGCGACAGTTTCACCGCATACTTACCGCTTTCGCTACCTTCGTAGGTAGTATTTACAGCGGGCGCACTTTCGCCTACGGTAATGTTAATTGCAAAAGGTCCGTCGCTTGCTGTATTACCGCTGCCGACTGCGTCGGCGGAAAGCGCTGTTGTGTCTGTACCTATTATGACTGCCTTTTTAGGCGGGGTTATAATATTTGTCAGTTCGCCATCGTTATTGTTATAAACAAGGGCTATTTTCCCACTTTCTGCATCGTTCGTACCGACATAATCGACAATAAACACCAGCTTTTCGGTCAACATATCGCCTGACTTCGGAACAAAATGAGTGTCTGCCGAGCCAAGTTCGGTAAATTGCGTAAGATCTATGGCAGATACAGGATCATTTACAGTATAATTGTAATACTTCGGTTCATTTTGATTGGACAAATCAATCATCAAAATTCTGGTGCCCGTGAAAAACTCTTTGTCCGTTCCGTCTAAAGTGTAAAAGTGAAGAGAAATATTAAGCCCTGTATATATTGACGGGGTATACATCGTTTCAACATCTAATGTATAACTGCTTTTTTTGGTAATTGTAATTTCAAGCGGGCTTTGTTTCGACAGAATACCCTCATAGTGTTTTCCAAAGTCGAAGGAAACAAATTGATCCGCTTTGTAAAAGAATACATCTACAGCTTTGTTTTGCAGCGCCAATGTTTCCGCCGTAACCTCACCTCTGACGCTGAAACCGCTCTTCGTGCTGTTGTCAGCCGTCACGGAATAAACCGCGCCTGCCGGCAAATGAAAAAGCGTTGCGGAGTCGCCGTGTTTCATATATAAGGTAATATCTGCCTTGCCGTTTTCGTTGGCTTTGATATTTGTAGGGTTTACTACTGTTTCGCCGTTTACCGTTATATTAGCATTATTGGGCAGACCGGTTATTGCATATATATGGTTTTCACGCAATCCGGAAAAAGTACAGTTTATTGCAAAATACTTACTTTCATCCTCGGCATTTCCGATTGCCTTTGTGTTTACGGTAACATCATAACCAATCGGGTCAAAGTAAGCGTATAACTGCGTAACATCGCCGTCTTTGACCTTGTAGGAATAGGTCGGGTTTCTTGTGACCAAAGCTCCGCTTTCATCGTACCAGCCGCCAAAGACAAAACCGGTTTTGTTCTTCGCGGTGATGCCGATATAGGTATCACCCGCGGAGGCGTAAAGCTCCTGACCGACCGCTGTTTCACCGACCGGCTTATACTCGGTTGCGCTTTCAGGGCTTTTGTCATCGGTATACAACAGCTTTACTTCAACCGTTCCGCCCTCTGTACTTGTTTCGTAGGTTGACGACGCTTCATCAAAGGTTTTGGCAATCACCCTTTGACGGTATTTCCATTGTGCGAAGAAGGTAATGCCGTCACTTTCGGGTATGTTTGAAACAACGGGTGTATCGGAGTGAGCATCGTTGTATATTCTGAGAAAGGCTTCTCCGTTAGCATCTTCATAATACTCAACCTTGTGAACCGCGTCTAACATATATGTTTTGATATCGCTTTCTTGGGTTAAGATATATTGCCAACCCATAAACTTCCAGCCGTCATCCGCTTGCGGAGCGTGAGAGATGTATTCGGGTAAACTGTCGCTCAGCGGAACCTCATAACCGGACCCGTCTCCGTTATATTGATACGGATACGGATTGCAGGAATCATAAATAACATTTTTGGCCTGATAAATGATATTGACCGTAATGGAAGAATTGACATTGTTAAATTTATACTGATATTCTTTTTTTCCGTCAACCGTAACTTCAATCCATTCGTCAGCGGGAACAAATACGCCGTTTATGTATCCGCCGATAAACTCTCTCAGCCCCGGTTGGTAACACACAGTGATATTACTGCCTGCGAAAACCCAGCCCGTGTCTATCGTGTCGTCATCGGGCTCAAAGGTGTCATCAACCTCTGGATCGATATATACGTTGCCGTATTCACTGACAGGAGATTTGTTAAAGTCAACATTCACATAATAAAATTCTTTGAATTCAATGTTATCCAACAGATTGCCGTAGGTTTTGTTATCTTTACCGGAAGCGTCAACGGCGTTGACCGAAACAAAGCCGAATATGGTGTTTTCCTGTCCTTTCGGGACAATATAGTTATAATTATAAGTAGCTCCGTTTTCAATATTGCCGTAGTCGTACCAATCGTCGTTCTGCGAGGAAATAATCCATATTGACCATTCCTCGGTATGATTTTCATCACTTTGCCAGCTTATGCTGTCACCCGAATATTCAAATCCGCCGCTGGCATTAAATTTAGAGGTATACAGCTTAATCTCATTACTGCAGCCGGTAACCGGAATATCCAGCGCAACATCGGTCTGACTGTAAAGCCAGTCAACTATTTTCATAAGCTGGTCACGGGCTGTTAACGAAGCTTTTTTAGGAGCATAAGTTTGATTAGGCCCTATAATCAAAGCCATAGTGTCCACACCGCTTCGCCCTCTGTGTGACAAACCCCATCTATACATTTTACCGGGGGTGGTATTTACTATTTGGTACAAAGAGCTATCTTGGCTTGCGTTTAATTCGACAAATTGGTCACCATTTTTTATGTAGGGCTTTTTTATTACGGTTTCAATTATTGCGCTTAACCCGTACGCATCGCCGTTTTTTATATTACCTACTTCAACCATATAATCTGCAGCGGTTGTGTTCCAACCAATTCCTGCCTCGGGAGACGGAGCGTTTGCTGCCGAAAAACTACTATACTTTCCGGATATTGCAATATCATCAAATCCCGCATTTTCAAGCATATTATTACCATTTTTATCGGTAAAACTCATATTATCTATCAAATTGCCGCCGCTTATTATAGTTTTTTCAACCGGTACTGCTGGTGTGAATTCATTATTGATTAACATATTTTGAAGTTTCAAAGTATAATAATCCAAGTCGCAGAGTATTTTCTTTACACTTCTGCGGCTTCTTTTATCTTTTGATGCTTTTAATATTGCATATTTTATTTTGTCATAATCTACAATATTCTGAAATATGTATCCTTGTCTTTTCATTTCTTATTCACCTAAAGGGCTTTCAAGATACCTACTAACCCTTTCCATTCATCGGTTCATTTTTTGCCAAGCGGCACGGGAAACAATATGCGCTGAAATATATTAATATAATAAAATGTGAATTAAGATAGGCGCGCATAGTAATAAGTCCTGCTTGTAGAATGAGAAGAACAATACCAACTGAACAGCCCTGATTGATACGCTATGCATACTGAGTCCCAATTTATATGTTATTTTTTACATTTTCAAAACCTCCGTTTTAATATTCTATGAATAACTGGGGGAGGTTTCCCCCAGTCCCCCTCTTTAAGAATGGCTATAAGAAAGGCGCGCATAGGAATAAGTCCTGCTCGTAGAATGAGAAGAACAATACCAACTGAACAGCCCTGATTGATACGCTTGTGCAGACTGAGCGTATGTTTGAGTTCTCCAGCGAACAATATTCATTGCATTACTGCTTGATGGTTTCCCAAAGCTATCACAATACCCTGTATTTGAACCGCCATTTGTTTCAACAGGAAGTGTTAATCCTGTTTCTTCATCATATCCCATTTTACTGATAAAGCCTGTATTTGGTATTTGAAATGCTGTTATTTCTTTATACAGAAGTTCCTCTGTCGCATTTCCGTTTTCATCAAACTTATATATTGATTTACTGTAATTATCAGGATTATCGCATATCCAATACTTTCCGTCATGAATAATGATACCATCTATCCAAGTATATGATACACTCAGAAAATATTCAAGCCCACGATATACAAATCCGCCGTTTTCGTGTCCATGATAAGGCAATTTCCCGGATGACGCTCTTATACTATTTAACAGGCCGTTAAGTTCAGTAACAATATAAACGCTTCCTTCCTTGCCGATAACAACATTATTATTCATATAATACACGCACATATTATCAGCTATATCAGGATATTGAGTTGCATCTATCGGCTCTGTATCTTCAATTTTTCTGATTGCAAAAATACTGCCTGAATCTTCATAATCTAATTCTGTTGGAGTATCATTTTTTAAAACCTCAATTTCAACATAATCTCCGATGAAAAAAGAATCTTTTTCAGCAATAAAATAATCCACTGCAAATTCTGTTTCAGTTACATTATTTGTTGAATTCAATGCATCAAGACAACATTCTTCTGATGGATACATATTTATATTCCTCGAAGTAATATTATCAGAACCAAGATAAATCGACTGACTATCCAGTGTTGCAAATTCAATCAAAAACAGTGTTTTAACAGTTTCATAATCAAATATATCAAACTGATGCCAGCCTTTACCCTTTGCTTTGGCAAGTGTCTGCGCATCCTGAAAGCTATATGTAGATGCATATCTTCCTCTGCCGACACGGCTTTCTGCTGAATTGCCTTCGCTTGCTTCCCAAGATGCAAGTACATCTGTCATGAGGAATGAACCGATATATTTTTTCGGTACAAATTTATAATACTCATTGAGTTTTTCCTCACTCACATAATAATACATTTTGCCGGTAGCTTCTGATATATATTTCATTTCATAATGTTCAGGGATTTCTGTCATAACCTCGCCCATTGTACCGTTTTCAATATAATCAGGATCTCCCTCATATGATGTTACTGTACCGTCAGCAATAACTGTGCATCGTTTGATATCACACCAAGGATACACATTATCAAAATCATTGACTACATTAGCATCATCAGGTCCGTTTGCTATTTCTGCTCGCATATATCTTGCATCACCAAGTCTTGTCAGCTTCGGATTTGCACTGTTCATATCATAGCAAACACCGTATTTTTTAACATTTGATGTAACAATACCAGCATCAATAATACTGCCATCTGACATATTAAAATATAAATGCCCCGATTCAATTAACGCATTTTGAATTGATACATTTTTCAAATTTGGTGTAGTAATTGTTTTTCTGCCAACTGTAATACTTAAAATATATTCTTCATCAGTATCACTATCAACAGTGATATCAAAACTTGCATTGATTTTGGAAAGCCAATTATTAACATTTGCCAAACCAAGTTTTCCATCAAACACACCTATAATACTGTCATCATCCTTAATAACATTTGTTGTAGGCTGTTCTGATAGCCTTTTATATCCCATAATTATCATTGCCTCCAATTATATTTTCTAATTTGCTAATTCTTTGTTCAGTTTCCCTCATATAATTTTGGAATCCTGATAGCAAACAATTGGTTAATTGTTGATAATCAACATTCCAAGAAAGTTCGGAATCTTTGTATTTGATAATTTCATCATCGGATAAATTTTCAAGTTCAGGATGTTTATCAGCATCATTATCCTTAACAGAAGCATTATATATGCTGCTGTTATGAATTCCTAAATCCTGACATACTTTGAAAATTTCTTGTGCGATTACACCGACTCTTTTTTCTTCATCGCCAATAAAATTAAATTCCTTATATGAAATTTTTTCAAGAAGTGCTTTTCCTAATAAATATGGTTTGATATTTTCTTTTAATTTCTTATCAGAAGTATTAAGAGCGGTCTTTGCATATACAGTATTAAATCTATATGTGCTTGTACCAAGATTTGCGCCGGAATCCGACTGTCTACCTGAAGCAAGGTCAATCTGGTCGCAGTAAATACTACTTGAATTAGTTATATGAAAATATTTATAAAGACCTCCTGCAATCCATCTAAAGCAGAACTCTCCACCGGGACCGCAGTGTATATGCATTATATTGGCCTCGTCATTACCTACAGATACTTCATTCTGATTGTTCATACCAATCAGATTATGTGATGAACCCGTAGTAGTTTGACCTTTAAGAAATCGATTGTTTGACAAAATAATCGATTTATCGCTCACCAATTTCTTCAAAAATGAATTCAAATCAGATGTGCCAGTTCCCCCTCTTGACACTGATAAAACACCATCATTTATATCCGTTGTTGAATGCTTATGTGATGACTTTGCAGCATTAATTTTCTCAGTTGTAATCCCATGCGGATTATTCTTATTGGAAATATGGGTAATCAGAGTAGAAAATAATTTCTTTGCTTTACCCCACAAAGTACTTGTATTATCACCTGATTGTATATTTTCCATTATTTCTGATTCTGTAAATGTTGGCATAGCATTGTTGACAGAAACATTTTCCACATGTTCAAGACCTATTTGATCTGCTGTTACATTATGGGGATTATCCTTATTGTTAAGGTGCTCTTCAACAGTTTCTTTGCTGGCATATGCCGAATATTCACCGATTATTGCACTTACGTGTTCTGCATCACCTATACAGATATTTATGTCATTCTCCAACATAACAAGCGATTCTGAATTAACAGAAGAAATTGGCTGAGGCGTGCCCTCATTATATGAATAAGAAAACAAAAATTCATTATCATTTTCGTCAAGTGCAAATAAAGCATATTCCGTCCAGTCAAAAGTATTTTCAACAGATGCACAATCAAGCTGCCAATGAATTATAGCATTAGTGCCATTTCTTTCATAGCTTGTGAGATTACCAAAACACACAAGGTTTTGCATTTGGGTTATATCTTCAAAATCAATCGAAGGTCTTTCACCATTGCCAAGTCCAATTCTGGAAAAACGCAGTGTTGCACCCTCAATAGTTTTAAGCATTTGAGCCTCTGCATTTTTAGTAGGTTTCAATCTGGGAAACATTAGCAACACTCCTTTCTTCAATTAAAATATTTCCATCATCATCTATCAGCATATTATTGTCGTCATCCACAAACCAAATCGGAGCATTAGAATAATCTATTGCTTCTGAAGTTTGTTGAAAATGCAATCTGAATACTGAAATTTGCGCCAGACCGATTTTAGAATCTGTTTCAAGGACAATGTCATAGAATTTTTTTAAGTGTGCTGGCAATCTAATGTCAAGAATTCTTACATTCTCTACATAATCAGATATTGAATCCGAATAACGTGGTACTTTAAGTTTTATTCTTAATAAAAAATTACCGTTTTCATCCTGTTCATCAAAGTACGTTTCGGCCTCAAGATTATAACTTGCTGAAGTTTCTTTAATAACAGATGCAGAAATCTTCCCATAGCCTCTAAAATGAGCTGTAAGCACTTTTTTTCTGTCATCCAAAGTCTGATTACTTGCAGGAATAATACTTAAAAATTCCTCAAGAGAGGCAACAGCATCATAATCCATATAGTTGATAAACATATTATTTAAAACTATCTCGAAAGCAATTTCTGCCATATCAAGGACTCTACCCTGTGCCTTTAAAATCTCTTGCATTTCATAAATGCGGTCATAAAAACGAGGATAATAACTCTTAATCAATTCATAGTTATTTTGATTATTTTCAAACCACAAGTATCTTTGATTGCACTCCGTGCGTAAATATAATTTATTCATTGAACACAATCTCCTTAAGGTTTGGAATTTCACCTGCAGGAACAACGTAATTTAATGATTTACCATTTATCAAAACACTTTCAAAATCTTCAACAGCATTGGTTGAAGCTATAATTGAACTAACTTGTATCAATTTAACCGTTATATTCTTTTTTGCATCATAAGATTTTGTAAGTGATGAAAAATAATTTGCAATATTTTTTCTGATAACTGATATTACCTCGTCTTGGCTTACGCCTTCATACATAAGAGGATTTAATATCGTTATTGTAATATCATTATTAATCGCTGTTACTGCTAAGAAATGGGCTCCGATAGGCGCCACTCCTTCACCTATACCGTCACCGACAATAATTTCTGCGCCATTTACAACAACTTTAGTATTGCGTGTTATAGGGTCTATAAAATCCTGTACGGCCTTAACTATTTCGCTGGTACAAGGTTGATTGTTGCTATCAGTTAAAACCGCCTTAACGGTATTTGGTCCAGCAAATAAAGGAAATATGGTAGCAGTACCAACACCCTTTATATTTTCACACCACGTTTTATACTGTTGAGCGTTTGCATTTTCAGCTGGTGCAGAAAGCATTTCCTGAATTCTTAACCTGAAAGCATCGTCATCTTCTTCATCAATGCCACTGCGTATGATATTACCAATTTTTGCACTTGCTAAATCATCTATTGTTTCAACAGGTAAAGCAGAAGTACCGACAGGAATATTATTACTATCAGCACCCGGTGTTTCAGCCTCAATATAAAAACTTTCATCTTCATTCTGTCTAAGAATAAAATATATTCCATCAACAATGAATCTATCGCCTTCCTCAATATCAACTTCCTCAAATGGTATACCTTCAGCAGCCGTAAGGGTGATATTATATTGAGATGTTTGAGCCTCTTCACGTTTCAACTTGCTCATATAGAGATTTGCTGCAAGAATATCAAGATTTTCGCCTGTGGCCGTTCTAACCGAACTCTGTTCCGATATGATGTTTGCATCAATAAACAATTGCGCAAGTCTATTAAATGAACCTGAAATGGCATCAAAAAAAACGCTGCCTTGACGAGTATCAATATCATCAGGAGCGTTTGCTATGGCTTGTTCTATAAGTTCCTCGGTAGTATATTCGTTAAAAAGAGCCATTATACCACCTCCTCAATTTGAATATCTCCATAAATGGTATATGCTATAAAACTAATATGTGCTTTGTCTTCTTCAAGCACTATATTGAAATCGCCTACATCTATAATCCTTTCATCAGGCAACAAAGCATCACCGATATAATCAGGAATAACTGTTTGCAAATATGCTTCACTGCTATTTCCTTCAATAACATCCTCTTTGATTTCACTACCATACTGGTCATTGTAAATGAGGCATTTAAAGCGTGGAGTTATAACTGCTTTTATTATTGCTTGTTTTACTGCCTCAACACCATCAACTATACCGCCTATCCGACCTCTTTCAAAATCAATTGCATATGTTTTTGTAGGTATTTCATACTCATTCTCAATATCATCTGTAGGAATTTCAGTCAATAAATCATCATTTGTCACATTAAGCCCTCCCAACTATAAGATATAAATTTCCGCCATTTATGCTTAGAATAATAACACTATCATTTTTCTGCAAAGCATTTTTTAATGTAATAATATTATCTTCACCGTTTATATTAACGTTATAATCTTTGTCCCTTAAGTGTTCAGGAACTATTAGAAGAGCCTCTGATACTCTTTGATTTGAATCATTCTGCAATTCAATAGTAAGTGGGGATACTTTTATTACTCTACCGTAAAATAAGCCTGTACTTTCTGTAGCACAGGCTTGAAGAATTTGTTTTATGCTTGTTGCCGGCATTATTACACCTCCATCAATATTCAAGGTCTGTCGTTTTCTGTAACTTCAAAGACATTGTATATTTTTCTCTGTCGAAAGTATGCGTATCTGATACAATATAAAATGATTTTTTAATTTTCATATCAGGAATAACAACAAATGCGCCTCTGCCGGTCTGCATTGATGTTAAACCCAGAGCAGTTATATTTAATATCTGCTCCGGGTTTTTACTTTCTTTTAGAAGGGAATTCGCCAATGATTTCAACTTGCTTTTTTTCTTAGTAGTTTCCTCATCAGGCTTATTAATATCTTGAAATATGCCGATATAATTTTCAAGATCAGCATCCTTTGCAGTGGCAAGAATTTCATTTTTCCCAGAATATAATTTAATTCGCGTTTTAACTTTTTCAATGCTATTAGAAAAGGTCCAAGAAATTATATTAGTATCCGTTTCCAGCAGCCATTTAACAATATTCTCCCGACGAACAATTAAATTCAACTTATTATCAGTACATGTAACGGCGTGACGAATACCCGTGCTTTTGTATTCCTCCTGCAATGCAGTTTGGATAATATCCCAAGGTGTTGTTGATTTTGATATTTCATCGATTACTTTTTTGCAGGAACACACAAAACCAATACTAATACCAAAACGGTTACATACATCTTTAAATATCGCATCTGCTTTTTTCTTTTTGTAATGAAAAGCATCTTTATTATTAGAAAGACGTATACCGGCATCAGCAGCTTTAAATGTCATTACATTTTTATTGCTGTTATTAGTTTTTAATATTAAACCCTCAAACAAACTTTCATTATTGTATTTGAAAATACAATGAAAGCCTTTTATAACATTTATATCTGCACGTTTAAATTGCGGTGAATCTAACAAGGTTACTTCTACCGTTCGAGAAGGAGTACCGTCTCGGCCAGACCATACAACTTTTTGAACAAGTTGTGATATATCAAATAAGTTATCGCTATCATTATAAATAAGCACTTGAATTAACATTATTATAATAAACCTCCTGCTTATTTTGGCAATTCAAGAATAGTACCAGGGAAAATCCAATGTCCCGTTGATGATGATTTATAACCATGATTTTTTGCTGCCTTTTCAATAACAGTTTTATTGAGATTATAAATCTCTTTCCACCTGCTTGAATTTCCCAATTCTTTTTTTGCAATATTATATAAACAATCACCACTTTTAACTTTATAGGTTTTAGCAGCCGTTTTTGTTGATGTACGTTGTTTATTATTGGTTTTTGTAGTTTTTTTGTTGTTAACTTTAATTTGATTAACCGTAACGGAGCGGTATTCCTTAAAAGAAATTGAATAATCAATTGTTCCGGGATCATCGCCGTTCTCAGAATATTCAAATTTTTCAATTACAACATCTACTGCCAATCCTACAAACTTATTATTTGCACGTGCAAGAACAAGTTTAACAACAGATTTATCATTTATAAACTTCTGTATTTGTGATACATATGTTTTGGGACTGCTTATATTCTTAATCGAACCGCTGAATGGATATAGTGGAAATATTGAAGAAAAAGAGTATTGAGCCGCCTTTCGACCTTGCTTAATAACAATCTCACCAAACTCTATAACAGAGACAGAGGAGTTCCCTGCATTGTAGGAAATTTTTATTTCTTCCGGCAATACAGGAATTTGTAACTTGGTATCACCGCATTTGATATACATTTCGTCAGTACTCATACGAATCGTCACCCTCCTCTGCGATTTCTTCCGATACAATATTTAACATTACATTGGTTAAATTCTTTTGTAATATCTCAATAACTTGTGATTCATCAATATTACCTGAAAAAGACATTTTTCCACTGCCGTTAATATCGATATGAATTGTTTTTTCCGTGCTTTGAGCAGGTGATGATGTATTAACAACAGGAGCAGTATAATAAGGCATCATTTCAGTTGATGGTGCATCATAATACATTTCACCTACTGCCTCTACAATCTTCATTGTTTCCGAATGAGGAAATACCGTTGACCCAGCGTGGTCTACAACAAGCTCAGGACCATAATCGTCACCTGCAATAAATACAGATTCTGCATTAGTAGTACCTTTAGCGTGTTTTGGAATAGAAGGACTTGCCGTACCACCGCCACTTAAAGCGGCAGATGTTGCATCGGCAACAGCCCCAGCAGCATTAGTTGCCCTATATGAATTAGCTTTAATGCTTTCTGCATAAGCAGTTATCATTCTTGTTGCGGCATTTTTAGCCTCTTGTGATACATCCATTTTGCTTACGGTATCTTCAGTTTTAGCAACAACCTCATCCATTTTTTTAGAAAAATCTGTTTGAAAATCAGCTACTTCTTTTGCTGCTTCGCTTTCTTTTTCTTGAACAGCTGCTGCCGTATTCGCAAGTTTTGCTACTGCTTCAGTATTTCCCTGATTGATATTATCAACCATACTTTTAGCCAGTCCCGCTGCCTCTGCACTTCCGTCTTGAACATACGTCATTAAGGCATCATAATTTTCTTGCGTTATGCCTAAATCTTCAGCTGATGTATTTTTTAATGTACTGATATTTGATGCATATGCATCCCAATAAGCCAATTGTGAATCTAATGCTTTTTGAGCATTAGAAACAGTTGCATCGAGATTTGCAGATGCTTCGTCAAATATACCATACTGTCCCGAAAAACTTTCATAAGCCGCCGTATATGCTTCTTGATAAGATTCTATTAAAGCAGTAACTTCACCATTAGTAGCAGATATCGCTTCACAAAAAGTATCCTGTGCAACACTGCCATCGCTAAGTTGCATAAATGCATCTGCTTGAACTGCAGCTACATCTTCTATTTTACCTTTTGTTTCATCAACTATGCCCTGCAATTCTTCCAGTTTTGCTTTTGCATCATCAAGTTCATTTTTTTCGTCTTTCGTGAATATTAAATGATCAAATATTCCGACTTGACCGCCACTTTGAGCCATTTGAGCACAGTGCTCTGCATATGCCGCTTCTGCTTCGTCATAAAGTTTTTGAGCATCTGCAACCTGTTTTTCTGCAACTTTAACTTGGAGTTCTTCGTTGCCTAACTGGTCTTGCAATTCACTGATATTATCCTTTGCCTTATCATAAGTTTCGGCTGCATTTATAGCGTTATAGTATTGCTTTATAGCATCTGCACTTTTGTTAATCTTGCCAGATTGAGAATCAAAAACAAGATTTAAATCCTTAACTTTATCATTAAGCAAATCAACTACTATACCTAATTCTGTATTTTCAGTTGCTGTACGATTTGTTTTTAAAGAAAGTTCAGACATTCTGTCCACTAAATTTGAAACGACCTGACCTTCAATGGCATGTGATTGTATAATATCATTACTTTTAGATATCAAATCATCGTGCTTTTGAATTGTAGAATCAACAATTTGATTCCACTCTTCTATAGTCATTCTATTTGTCTCAAATTTATTAGTGGCAATTTCAATGCTAGTAGCAAGTTCTATGGCTTTATCAGAGGTTTCACCCTCCTTTTCGGCAACTTCATCATATTGTGTCTGCAAACTTTGTAATTCTTTATACTGCTCTTTAGATGCAGCAGTAAGGGAATTATATTCCTCATTTGCGTCTTCCATAACATTAATAAGAACACCAGCGGCAGTCACAACACCTGTAATAACAGGTACAATCCAAAATATTGGATTTGCATTCATTGCGGCATTAAATGCAGTTTGCACCACTGTACCATACTTAGTAACTGCATTATAGGCAGTTACACCAATTGTAAGAGCCGCTACACCTACAGTTGCACCGGTAAGAAGGGCGGTTACTGCAGGAGCCTTTTCAAGCCCTGTCCCCACCATATCAAAAATATCGGCAGTCACACTATAAACATCCTTTAGAGAACTGTTTAGCTGATCGCCGATAACTATACTTAAATTCTTTGCAGAGTTGTTCATACGGTTATGAGCAAACTCTGTTGTATCCGCCATAATGGCATACGCTGAGGCAGTTGCGCCGGTGCTATTTTCAACAGCCTCAAGATTATTATTAAATTGGTCTAATCCTTGATTAATGATAGCCATAGCAGCCTTACCAGCCTCTTGGCTACCAAACATATTTATCATTGCCTCGGAATTTCTTCCAACTCGGTCATATACTATACCAAGAACATCTGCAAGGGACTGACCTTCATTCATCAATTGCCCGAACGATTGACCTGTTTCTTCTTTTAAGACCTTTCCGATTTCAGAGCCAGTGTTACCAAGTTCATTGAGCATACCTGATAAGTATGTAGTACCTTCAGCGGTATTGATACCAGCCTTTGTAATGGATATATAGCCACTTTCAACATTTCCGAGTGAAACATTATAGGCAGCAGCCGTACTAATTGCTTTACCCATTTGTGCGGCTAATTGGTCTACTGTAGTAACACCCAAATTCTGAACAGTAATAAGTGAATCCGAAACATCCGACACACTTTCTATCTGGTCGCCATAACTGTTCATTGCCGTTTCAAGAACGGACAAAGCGGAGGCCTCATTAGTAAAACCTGCCGTAGCTAACTCGGAGGCTGTCTTTGCCATATTGACTGATTCCTCAACGGCGGTACCAGCTGAAATTGCATTATATGCAACATCCGTTAAATCTGTTGCATATTTTCCTGTTTCAGAGGATAACTGCTTAACTTCACTTGCCAATCCTCCAACCACTGAACTGCCTGAAATTGTTTCAAGCTTCGCAGTCATGCTTTCCAGTTCTTCTGAATTATCAGCACATTCTTTAAAGCCATCAGCAATTTGCTTTAGACCGGTAACTATACCTGCTGAAGCAATTATCTGGTCTAAATCACCGATTGCAGTTTTGGATTTATCACCAAAACCTTCAGTTTCTTCGCTTGTTCTTTCGACCTCTTCACCAAGACCTTTAACATCATCTGTTGTGCTCTTAGCAGTCTCACCCATATCTTCTACGGAATCTGCTGCCTCCGCAACTGCTGATTTTATTTTTAAGCCTTGTTCAACAAGTTCTTCATCAGTATTCATCATTTCAAGAGCCTCTTTATTATAATTAGAGGCTGCATCAGTCCACTCTAATGTGGAATCGCGCATATCTTTTAATGATGTACCAGCGGCATTACAACTTTTCTCAATCGAATCAATGTCAGATTGCGAAATAACTTTACTAAGTTTATCATAGGCGGTAGATGCACTGCTGGAATATTGCTGAATATCACTAAGTGCAGCTTTACCCGTAGTAGCCATAGTATTAAATCGGTCACTTACTTTATCAACAAGTTCAATCGTTGCTTTCAAAGACATCTAACCACCTCACTTTCTGTGCTTACTCTTTAGCCCTTTTTTCGGCAATCACCATTTCTGAGGCAATGTATAAACTTTTTGTGCGTTTCGGCATATTAAAAAAGTCCTCAATACGCAAACCGTGATTTTGCCATAAAATGTGAGCCCAAAAAGTTTCAGAGCCGGCACAGTTAATTAGTTTTTTGCCTTATCAATATCACTTTCGGTTTCTTCACTGTTATCTGTTTCCTCAAAACCATGTAAAATATTAAAGGCTTTAACTACATAAGTAAGGTCATCAGTGCGTGGAAATACCTTTAATGGCATTTCAATATTATTGAGACAGTTATAATGTTTACGGAGTGTTTCATCTTTCAAATTAGGATATATAAGAGATTCAACAAGCATTTCCTGCATCGCTGACTGGCCGTCATATGTTTCATCAACTGCAACTGTACCGTTAGAAAGCACAATCGGTGCTTTTGTTTTGTCATCCTTGATAATTGTTCTCTTTCGCCAATGTTTTCTTATTTCACGAAGCTCTTCTTCAGAAAGAATACGAAAAATAAGCTGCAGGCGATTGCCGTCTTTATCAACAAATCTTTTAGGGGCAGGATAGGTAGCCTCTGTTGGTGTTGTGTCATGCATAAAATAGGAAAGATCAAGACTTATATCAGTTGTTTTATTCATTGTTTTTTCTCCTTAAAAGTAAAAATTAAAGCCGGTCACAATGACCGGCTAAGTGTTTATTATTTAGCTGAAATTAACATCATAAATATTGAAAGTGAGTACATCATTCAATACATCGCCTTCAGCATCAAGTTCAAGCAGGGTAATATCGCCATCCAAAACGCAGCCAACCGCAGTTATGGTTTCGGAACCGAACTCGTCATAATAATCCGAATCCTTATCAGACTGAATACCTGTGATAGTAAATTCAGCCGTTTTTCCGCTTTTTATATACTCCTGCAAAGTTTTTCTTGCCCACGGAGTTTTTCTTCTGCGTGTCATTTCACCTTTGTAAACAACATTTTTTGTTCTTGTAGAAGTTTTACCTCTCGCACCAATAGTGCTGCCTGTCCAGTTATTGATAGTTGCTTTTATTTTGAGTTTAACATCATCATATATTTTCATACCATCAATATAGACTTCACCTTCAGTTAAAAGAATAGGTTTGTCATTATATCTTTTTTTCTTCGGCATTTGTTACACCTCCTTAATTCGTTGAAACATAATAATAAAACTTATCGACACTATCAACAGGCTGAATACCAATATTAACAAATACTGAATCGCCTGAAGATGCTGATCTGTCAACAAGGAAATCGCCGTCTTCAACATTCTTAATTGCACCTCTTCTGGCGAAGTCTGCAAGAATCGAAATACCGAGTCCGTCAATCATATCGTATCCTTCTTCAGTACCATCAATTTCAGCAATACGAATATCTGCCTTAATTCTGTCTTTGATAGCATCAAAAGTACGAATTACACGATTTTTCTTATAACTGTCATCCTGAGACTCCGAAGGATTAACAAGAGTATTAATATCATATTCAACAACAACTTCTCCGTTTTCTGACAGCGTGAACAAGAAGGCACCTAACTTGATATTATCTTCAACCGTTTCGTGACTGAGCAAATTATCTGCATCAAATCCCGTTGCTCCCGGATAAACTCTGTTTGTATTGCTTGTAAGTTCATCTGATGAAGCAGAAATAGCAGCAACGAAAGCCGTTGCCTGTCCGATTGTAAGCTGCTTTCCATCAACAATTGGTGCGTTTACAAGACCATCAATACCGATATAGTTAGTATCATCAACGAAAGGCATAGCAGCTCTGATAGTCTTTCCGATGATTTCTCTGAGGTATTTGATCTTAGAAATAAAAGCAGCTGAAATCTTATCAAATGCTTCATTATCTGAATTTATCGGAAGACAAACACTGTCAAACTGTGTATTATCAAGAGAATCAAGCCACGTTGTAAAATCGCCGTTGCTTGATGTACAATCTTCACCCTTGGTTAACGTAACTCCTGCAATTTCAGTTGGTGCAGTTTCTGCATTACTGTTGGTTGTTGAAAACATAACAAATGGGCAATCAATTTTCGTAATATCTGAAATTTTTTCACAATCAGCATATTCATATTTCAGTTCATTTCTGTAGTAAACCGAAACATCATATTTTTCTGTTACTACATTTTTTGTAACAGAAAAACGAATCTCATTGCCGCAAGTACCAGCATATTTTGCAGTTGCAGTAATACCGCCGCCTGTACCTGTTGCCTTTGTTCCGCCTGAACCGACAATATAAACCTTAATATGCGAACAAGCCTTAAATGCCTCTCTGATTAAGAGCATATTATCATTATCATCAGCAATATCAAATCCCAGAATCTCAGATATGAAATTGATATTATCAGCAGTTACATCAATATATGTTTTTATTGGACCATAAGAATGACCAATAAAAGGTATAACTGTAATACCAGCATCTGTTGAGATGGCAACTGGTTTATTGCTTTTGAAATTAAAATACACACCGGGGCGAACCTTCGGCTTTCCCGGTGTAAATGTACCACTTCCAGCCATTATTCTTTGCCTCCTTTTTTAATTGGCTGTTCAAGCCAGCCCTTTATTTTTTCTCTGATTTCATTAACGGTGAAATCACCAACCAAGCCATTGGTAGCACCGTCAAAAGTTGAAGAAGAAACCTTGAAAAGTTTCATGCAATTTGCTCTCAATACTTCAAGAGAAAACTTGCTTTCTTCATTGCTTGTTTCTGTTTTAGTCTTAGCCATAATAAATAGCCTCCTAAACTATTAAAATATTGTCAGAATCATCGGACAACAAAACGCCATTATCATCAACAAGATATTGCGTTATTCTGCCATTTGCAGAAAGTTCAACTTTAACATCAGATACACACGTAAGCTCAGTACCAATGTCTGAATAATGGTTTCTTTCTTCCCACGTTAAAGCAATTTGATAAACATTGCCATCCAACTGCTTAATCTCAGGCGGTTTTATACGAATACGTTTATTACCATCTGTTGTTCCATCCTCATTCAAAACAGGCACACAAAAACGATTGCTGCACAAATCCATTTGAATCTGTGCAGCAACTTCGTAAGCCTCCTCAGTCGAGTTAGCCATTATTTTTACATACCAAGAATATACAAGCAGGAATGACGATAATGTATCGTTAAAACTGTTTACAAGAGGATTTGGAAAGTAAATAGCAGGCAATTTCAATTGTTCTGGCATCTGATGAAATATGGGATTTAATGAAACAACTTTTGAGCCTGACTTATGCAAAAACTTTGCAATAGATGTTAAATATTTATCCTTAACCATTTTGTTATCCTCCTAAAAACTTAGCCAGATAGGCTTGAATCCAATTATCCAACCATTTTTCAACATACTTAGGTATGAGTTTCTCCATTATCTTTAATGCAGTATCAAAATAATGTGATCCTTCGACCCATTGTTGTTTTAGATACATTCCTGTTTTGGCATTTGGAGTATATTCAAATCTATCCCCATTCCAAGTACCAGGAATCCAACGTCCGAGTTCACCTTTTTTGTTAGTCCAATGTCCGTCATTGACAAAGCCTGCATAATCAAGTTCAGAGCCAATTTCAAGAGTAATACTGTAACTGCTGTTTCCAAGCACCCATATATTACCTTTTTCGCTTTTGGTATAACTGTTAATCAAGGCACCTGTGTCAAAGTTTTCGTTGTTGATTATTTCATCCTGAATAATATCTAAAAACTCTATACCTAATGCCTCGATAAACTGTTCTAAATCCTTTTTGAATGAGGTGTTAGCAGATGATAACCTTTCTACAAACTCTTGCCATTCTCCAAAGTCAATTACTAAGTCAGCCATTAAAGTACCACCTGATTTGTTGTCCTTGTTAAAATAACTGTCTTATGATGTCCCTTGATATTGTTAGGCAATGTTGCTGTATATTCAAGACCTGTATCACAATCAATAACCTTATCATTTGTACGAATATCGGTATCAATCGGAAGGGACAGTTTTCTTGTTATCATTAAATCGTTGTCAGGTTCTTTTTGAGTAAGAGAAACAGAGTTGGATTTATTATGAAAATGGCAGCGTTGATTTTTGATGTCAGGAGTATCAGGATACTTAAATTTAGTATCACTTTCGCTGAAACCATATCCGATTTGCTCTTTTGCCATAGCAATATGATAAATATTGCATTTATGGTTAAAAAAGTTTTCAAACATAATAAACACCCCTTAAAGTTTTCTCATTCTCATAGTAACTCTGCCATTTGGATTTGGATTAACCCATTCATCAAGAAGTGATGGTAAATCAAGATCACTTATATTAAGAATTGTGTTTTCCGTTGTATACGAATAATCGTCAAACGTTTCACTTTTCATCTGTTTTGTACGTTCAACCGCATTATGCGCATACAATTCAGCCAAAATAATTACTGCATTTTTCACAGCCTCCGGCAGCTCCGAACAATTTTCAAACTTTGTATGAGTGTAATCAATCACATATTGTTCTGCACGTGATATATCAATAGCGAGCTTTTTATCTGTTCTTTTCTGGACAGACTCAAATTCGCTATATTCTCTTACTTCCTCTGGTGTTACCCAAGGTCTGTTAAGTTTTTTATTGTCAGGCATATTCGGACCTCTTAAGAATTGAAAAGATTGTCGATTTCTTCATTAGCCAAAGCAGTCTCAATAATAGCAATGCGTTCATCCTGATTTTTGCAAGAAGAAACATCAATGTTATGCTCGTTGGCAAAGGCGATAAGTTCGTCCTTGTTCAGCTTTTTCCAATCCTTATTTTCGCCGCTATTGCTTTCGCCATTCTTTCCATCAGGAATATTTTCTGAACGCTCAACAATCTCAAAATAGCCTGTTTCAACAGCAGCGAGGGCAGTTTCCTCGCTGTCAACAGTTACAAATGGGTCCTTAGCAGTAGCCGATACAATTCCGCTATAAGAAAGCCCTTTAACAAGTTTTAATTTAAACATTATTGTACCTCCGATTACTTCAAGCCGGTAATAAGAACTGCTGCATCAAGTTCCTCGATAACAGGGTCGAAGTCCATATGCATAGCATAAAAGCGCTTGTCTTTCATTACAGCTTCCTTACCCTCTGTTGTTTTACGAAGAATCATATCGTATGTATTAACAACAATAAGATTTTTGGGGTCGGTAAGAATAATGTTATCGTCTGAAAGAGAAGGACACTCAAGAACGGGAATTGAAGCAGGACTCTTATACATACTGTCAGGAACAGCACCGCCCTTTTCAATAATCTGATTAAGAAGGTATCTGTCCCATTCCTGCTTTCTGTGTGGAGACATAAGCCATTTAAGTTTACCGTTATTGTATTTATTCTCCATCTGCTTAAGAGCGTCATAATAAACATCAATACTCATTGCACCGCTGAATTTTGCAGAACGATCCTCAATGTGGCTGCCATTCTTGAGCTGTTTAATCCAACCGTCATTGATATAAAGGAAATCGTGGTCTGCATCTGATGTATCAACAGCGGTATCGCCGTTGAGTGAAAGGTCAAGCATATCGAGACCAAACTGAGTTGTCATAAGATTTGTAACGATTGCCTCGAATGACTTACCCTCGATATTCTCTCTTAATGTTTCCTCAGTAAGTTCATACGGAAGACGAATAGCGGTAGTGCTGTAGTTAATCTTATCCGTTTTTACTTTTGCACGATAGCCGTCATCATTATCTTCTGTTTTCTTACGGATAATACGGCTTGCAATACCGATTTTATCAATTTCACCAGTCTTTGCTCTTTTCATAACGTGGCGTACTTCGTTACCGAGTGTTGTTGATTCAAACATCTGCTGAATAAATTTATTTGCCTGTTCTGAATTAAGAAGACCTGATGTGAGCGTGCCGGTTGTAATTGCAGTGCCGGCAGCATTTATGATTTGTCTATTGTTAAAAGACATTATAAATTCCTCCTAAAATAAAAATTAGCCGATATTAAAACATACCAGCCATATAGTGTGGCTCACCCTGTGCCTTGGATATAGGTTCGCCGTTTAAGTTCTGTGAAATGCCTCTCTGTGCGAGAATAGGTGCCATTGCCTTTGCAACAGCGTCTGTAACTGCCTGTTCAAGGTTTTCAGCAGTTACCTCTGTTGGCTTGTTTTCAGGCTCCATTGCCTTTTTAACAGCCTCCTCAACCATTTTAGTGATTGTATCAGTTGTTATCGACTCTGTTGCCGGCGCTGCAGCTAACTGTGTAGCCTGAGGTGTTAAAGCCTTTGCGATTGAATCATCAATCATTTTCTGAATGTCTTTTGCGTCCATATCTGTTTCCTCCGTTTCTTCGGTATCTTTAAGCAGTTTACCGAGTGATTCATAAGCGTTTTTGAGTTTTTCTCTGTTAGAAGAACTGATTTTTTTGCCTGCCTTTTCGACAGGCTCAAGAGCCTTAATAATGCTTTGCTCTGTAAGCAATTTGGTAACAATATCATTGAAATCCTGAAGTGCCTCTCTGATTTTGCTTTCATCAGTTTCATATCCGCCATAATAGGGGCATAAAACATCCTGAAGCGTGCAAAATGCAGTATCAAACAAATGTCGTTTAGAGCGTTTTTCAAAATTCTCTGAAACTATGCCTTTTGAAACTGTATCAAGTCCGAGAAACTTGGCTATTTTCTGTAATAAGGTTTGTTTTTCAACAATATCATCATCTGTGTCGGAATATTTACCGACACCGCCCATTGAAAAGCCTGTGATTTCGCCTTTTTCAATAGATTCCCAAACTTCTGTGTCTGTGATTTCCATAGTCATTAACCAAGTACCTTTCTTGATCTCATTATCACCGATTTTACAATCAGATTTTTCAATCCAGCTTTCAACAACAGCCGCACCCTCACATTTTTCAAATGTGTGCTGCAAATCAACTTTGTTGCCGTTTTTAGCATACCAGTAGGCAGCCTTTTGGATTTCGTCAGCTGTCATATAATTGCCGTGTGCATCTTCTGCCATGGGCTCATATACAATTCCTGTAACATAATGAGATTCTTTGTCGGTCTTAACAATCTTTCCATAAGTTGAAAAGTCAGCCTGACCGTCTTTTGCCTTTGTTATAAGAAACTGCTTTTTGTTTGCAGCCTTATCAACCAAAGATACAAAACTGATTTTTGCATCAGTAATAGCAAATGCCTTTTGAATATTCATTGTTTTCACCTCCCTTCGCTGAAATAAAAAAGCGACCGATTACTCAGCCGCTCGGCGCAATCAAAAGATTGCAATAAAAAAAGCCAATATGCAGTTTTACCTACACATTGGCTTTAATTAACTATATTTAATTACTTTTGTGATGCTTTGCAAAAAGTTCTTCTATTCTTTCACTTGGGAATTTTTCAATAATTTCTTCATAGACTTCTTCAATCCAAAAGAACACCTCATCTTCAATAGAAGACAAATAATCAAAAACATCATCCTCGTCATCTCCGAGAGCTGCCACAAGTTCATCCCATTTATACATTGTACTCATATCATCATAATCTGGAATCTGTTTTCTCTCTTCTATGATTTTATTTATTTCATCAGGATTAATCAATTTGGCACCTCCCATTTACCTTTCCAAGGCTGTTTTGAATTATCAGGAAATATGGTATCAATACAATTTGTACTCATATCAATATATACGCCTATTCTTACACCTCGATATGTTGCAAACCGAACATTGCCTTTGTCCGTACTTTTATTTGCTACATATGTACCAGCAACCATAATATCGTCAGCAGTCCATTCCTTAGGAAACCAAGCTTGACCATTTGTACCAAGTATTTTTGACTTGCTTTTATGGTTTTCAACTCCGCCAATCCTTACACCATTACTATAAGTTTGTTCAATAGAATACTGAATTCCTTTTTTCTGTAATAGTTTTATGTTTTCCTCTCCGTGTCCGCCATTTACAATTCTTCCATTAGGATATAATTTCGATTTTTGTGCAAAATCACCTAAAGAAGAATGTGCATATGGGTCAATTAGTTTCGGCTGTTTAGGTGGTGTAGGTTTTGTCATATGTCTGCTTGCTGTAATTATACCACTATTGTTAAGTTCTTTCAAGGTTTTCTTAACTGTTACTTTGCCCTTAGGAGTAGTAATTGTCTTAAACATTTGACTATCCTTAGTAACAACACCACTTTCAACAAGTGCCCATCGGCTTTTTGAGCCATAATACTTAATTTGACCTGCTTTGGATTTCTGATTGACCCAATCAATTCGGATTGATTCTTCATTGATATTTGCCTTAGTCTTATTTTGGGAGTTAAGTTCAGCCTTCCAATTCTTATCAATTTCAGCACGTGCCTCTGCCTGCATTTTTTTACGCTCCTCAACTGAGAAACCTAAAATGTCTTTGTTTGCAACACCCGATGAAAGACATCCACAATTGATACTTTCACCTGCAGGAAGAATAGGGTCACGCGGATACATAGGATGATAAGTTTTACCATCAGCTCCTATAAGGGTATAAGGCTTGTTCTTTTGAACACGCTGACCGTGCATGTCCAAATGATTTTGACGTGGATTATTACTACTGCAATGTTTCCATTCCTTTTCCTCGATAACAGGATTAAGGTCGTAAGCCTCTTGTTGAGCCACACTGTGAGCTCGTAAAACCTCTGTAACAGCCGTTCTGCGTGCTTGATAATATTCTTCCCTTGTTCCGCTATCACGAATATTCTGTATGACCTGAGCAATACCCTTATTATTGTCTATTCCATCAATAATAATGTTTTCTAATTCTTCAGCAGAATCAAGTTGCATCATTTCACCGAGTTGTGAACCCCAAGAATCTATCCAACTTGTTGTACGCTCCGTTAATGAAGGTATTTCCACATCAGGATCAACAGCCTTGTAATATATTTTTGTTAACTTCGGAATAAATTCAGATAGTTTCGTAACAAATGATGCACTAATAGTTTTGCCAGTAACATCACCAGCTTTTATCTTAGGCCATTCATTCTTGAAAAAGTCATCAATAGACTCACATTCGACCATTGCATCAGCAAGGTCGGTTGCCTGCTGTTTAAGTGTTCGAGATAATTCATCCTCAAAAACTGTGGATAAATCAATTGTTTCATCAACGTTTTTATAACCCTGTTGTTTGAGCTTCTTTTTTAGTTTATCATTGACCTTTTTTATGTAATCATCTATGGCCTTAATCAAGGCATCACATTCTGAACAATACATCACGCCACCCCTGACATTGCGTTAAGTGCTTTTCTTACCTCTTTCAATACGCTTACTATTTCATCATCACCTGCAACCGCTGCTTTTTCAATCGTTGTATCAAGCTGTGTTGATACAGATTGTGTATTATTTGAGTTGTTTTGTGTTTTTGCATAAGCAAGAGGAATGTTACCCCATTCACCCTCATAATCCTCTGCCGCTTCGCCGAGTTGTTTGTAAAGTATCTCTTTTGATTTGTTAGGTGTAAGACCTCCTGCGGCACTGCATACAGCAAGAATTTTGGAAAGGTCTTCAATATTGCTTAAATCAGGATCGTTAAATACAACCTCAACATATTTGAAATTATAATCAGCAAGTAATTTATTGTTAATTTGCCAAGCGAGAGATTTTCTCTCTGGTATAAATACCTGCTGTTCAGTAATTTCAATGGCTGCCTGCGCTGTTGCTCTGTTAAAGTCCTGTGTATAGCCAACATACAAATCAGGTAAACGGAAAGAAGACTGTACTTTTCTGCGTCCATTATCAATATAGTTTTGAAACAACTCGTCATTCTGAAGAATAGAGGCAAGGTCTTTTAATTCAACAGTAGGTTTTTGATTATTTTCAAAAGCATTATTAGAATCATCCTCAACCTCCAACAATAAGAAAGCATGCTGACCATTTTCACCTTGTATAGAATTAACATATTCCTGCAATTTGCTATAACTGCCATCCGTCAATGTGCCTCCGCTGAGAACAATAGCAAGGGGAGTGTGTCTGCCATTGATAAAGTATCGGTAGTTGAGTTCTTCTGCTTTCCTGCTGCCATCCAAATTCAATATCTGACCGAACCAGCGAGGCATTCCATAATCCCTCGTTCCGATTACAAATTCAAGAATTTCATTAGCCGCGAGTTTGCATTCTGTTCCTTGAGTGACATATTCACCAGTCTTAGAATCCATCATTCTTGGGTCGCCGATTTCCTTGAAGAAAACGGTTTTACCATTCTTTTCCTGACGATACTTGCAAAACCTTTTCTTTCTGATTTTCTTTTTACCATTATAAAAGAATGGTACATTCTGAGCTTCAGATTGTTCAATAGTTTTATTTATGGTTTCGACATCCTTAATCAGTTCAACCTGAACCACATTACCACTCACATCACGTATAACTTCAAGATACGCAATACCAAACGTCTCTCTTAGTTCAATAAGGTCCTCAAAAACTTCTTTAATATCCTTGTCCATATTAAGACATTCAAGAATTTCCTTAGCATACTCAAATTCCTTTCCCATTGCTTCAGTTTCTTTTTCATAGTCTTCCTTATATTGAACACTGATACCAAAGCCGGCAATATTAGTTTTGTATGCCGTTCGACATTGCGGCACAATTGTACTTTCATCAGCAAGCGCCCTTAATCCATTCATAGCGAGTGGCGGAGTTATCCATTCAACATTATTCGCAGTATCATCATTAACCGCAAGTGGCATATCAGCTTTGGCAATATTCATAATATTTGTTGATGCCGGGTCGGTCATCTTAATAACTTTCACATCAACTTTTGGTTTGGAATTACTCATTTTGCATTATCCTTCCTTCCTTTTTTCGTTTTAACAGGCATACATACAAGTAAAATGCTATCTGCCTCATCAGGAGAATGTCCGATACGTTCTTTCATTTTTTCTTTACTTTCAACCTTTATTCTGGATTTTGAATCAAACTCGTATTTTCTCATACTTAACTGAGCCACTAAATCATCATTATTCGGAAGTACTACGTCAACCTCTTTTTCATTTCCGTTTTCATCAACAGGGGAAATCAGTTCTTTAACAACGTTCATCATAAAAGTAGTAGTATCAACAAAATATTTATGTTTTATTGGTTTACCGAACAAGATAGGAACAATAAGCATATTTTTGAAACGTGCAGGATCATTCCGTTTGAGTTCTCTGAGTTTATCGGTAACACCGCCGCCAAGACCGCCATCATCAACCTTAACAGGAACTTGTCCTGAGAATTTGTATTTGTCAGTCAATTTTAAGAACAGCATTGCTGCCTCGTTTGCAGTTCGCATAAGGTCTTTTCCGATATATGATTTATATATCTCAACTTTTTTATTAACCTTGTAACTTATCACTGTTTTATCGTCACCGAATCGTGCTACGTCACAGCCTATATCTATACTTGTAATATCTTCATCTTTAAGCGTATAATCAGTATAAATAGATTTTTCAATTAAGGAGATAGGTATAAATACATCATTATCTTCCAATGGAAATAAGCCTTTTACACGAACACGTACAACATTGCTATCCTCGCCGTATTTTCGTTTTAGTGCAGCAATATTTTCTTTGTTCGTTCTCGGACTTTTTTCTGCATCAACTGTTTGTGTTGCATAAAGGTCTCGGTCTATGGTAAAAGCCTCATAAAAAAAGCCCGACGTTTGTGTCGGGTTACCAAGAATAACAAGTTTATTATTTACACCGGACAAAGTACCATTGATAGCCTCGATTATCGCATCCATAACACCTGATGCCTCATCAACTACAAACAATAAATTATCCTCGTGAAATCCTTGCATATTTTCAGGCTTGTTTGACGTTCTTGCAACAGCAAACCAGCGTTTTTCCATTCCTTTAACATATATGTAAGTTTTAGTCCATTTCAATATTTCGGATAAAATAGGACTTTGAGATTGCCACTTTGACAATTCACTCCACAATACGTCATGTAACTGATGCCCTGTTGGCGCTGTTGCCACTACTCTCGCAAAAGGGAAACAAGATAAAAACCAAAGTATAATAATTGCGATTCCTGCTGTCTTGCCTACGCCTTGTCCTGATTTTACTGCTGTGCGAGGATTATTCAATACATTATCAAAAAATTCTTTTTGCCATTCGTCAGCATCAAATCCAAACATATCAATAGCAAACTGATTGATGTCTTTTCGATATATGCTGATTCGGCTTTGAAAGAACTTTGCATTATCAGTCATTTTTCTCAACCCCCATTACTGCAGCAATCCAATCGTCAGCAATAGCATTATTGCTTTGTGATGAATTTTGCTGTTCGTGGAGTTCCGCCAACTGTTTAATACATTGTGTCTTTTGCTTTTGTACTTTCGTCAATTCCGCTTGTAAGCGGGTGATTTTTTCAATCGAGTTCTCAGAACGAGTGGTTATTGCCTGGTCTCTTCCTGGAAGTCTTTCACCCTTATCAATCTTTTCAGCAATAATACGTTCGTATAATTCTTCGTCGGCAATGCCTTTTTCGGAATTTTCAAAATGACGCTTATGTTCTGTCATCAAAACACTATCAACAACAAGCAATGATTTTTGCGTTTCAAGTTTATTAAGGGCTATCATCAATCGACGTTCTCTAATAGTGCAAACTTTTATCTGTTCAAGGAGCATCATTTCCTCGTCAGTATCCATAGTATCGATTAAAGCCTTTTCTTCATCAGTAAGGGTATCCCAATAAATTTGTGTATATCCACCATGCGTAACTGCATTCTTATTACCAAGAGGTGCACCGTGTCCAACTGAGTTTGTATTGCCTTTCGGTGCGCCTCGTTTCTTTTTAGGAACGTTCCCTTTGTTTTTTAGGAACGTTCCGTTTTGTTTCTCTTCCCATTTATCGGTGCATTTCCACTTTCGGATAGTACCTTCTGACTCTCCAAGCTTGGCGGCAATATCTTTTAATTTTATATTAGATTTATTATTGCACCATAGCTCATATGCTTTGTCCCTATTTGGATTTCTTGCTCTTGGCACATTGCCGACCTCACTTTCTATTTTGATTGATTTGCTATTTAATACTTGGTAATAAGTTCAGCAGGGCTGTATTCCTGTGTTCCTTTTGTCATCATTTCAAGGAAATCGTCTTTAGTGAAAGGTGAAAGTCTGAATATTTCTTCTGGTTTCATTCCTAACTGTTTTCCGATTTCCTCAACCGTTTTACCATCATCAAGTAATTTCTTAACAATGTTTTTCATAGGCTCAAGCAGGTGAGTACCTCTCGCCCTATTATGTGTAACCGTACCATAAATATCTTCGCTCTCGTCATCGTGTGTAACAATAACAACAGGCACTTTGTTATCTAACATAGACTTCAATGGTTCTTCACCAGAAACAGTCCACCGGTGAAATCCGTCAATAATAGTAAAATCAGGACGCACCACAATTGGTAACGTCCATCCATTTGTCATTATTGACTGTGTAAGCAGTTTCAGATTTTCTTTAGATACTTTATTAGGGTTGTAATCATTTGGTTTTAATGTATCACGCTCTACCCATTGCAGCGAATTTAGGGGAGCGAACAACTTTTCATTATTCATAAGTTTTACTCCTTTGCTTTTTCGCATTATCAATATAGTTTCCGTATATTCTTTGATATAGGGCTCGATAAGTACGCTGTTTTGGATCTCCTGAAATCAAGCCATCATATATTGCTTTGAAATCTTTAGTAGTAGCAATTGCAGATACTTGAATGAAAAAATTCCGATACCTTTCAGCAACATATCTTTGATGTTTATTAGGAAAATATATATCCATATTGTTAAACATCTTAATCAATTCTGCCTTGTAATCCTTTTCGTTTTGCTTTTCTTCAAGTTTTTTTCTATTGCGAGTGTTTCTACCGAACATTTCACTATCCCAATATAACGAAGCAAGATAGGCGTTAGGTTCTCTGCGTATAATTCTCTCCATAAGGTCAGGATAATACTCATTCATTTTTACAAGACTTTTTGCTGTATCAACAGAAAAAAACTGAGATACCCTTAATTGCCCTTTTCCTGTACCTGATTGCCATAAATAGAGATATATTTCAGGAATATCAACTTTATATTGTTTCAGATAAAGCCATACATCATTATTTGTCCAATCATATATAGGAAATATCTGTCTTTTGTGAGTACAATTTTTTCCTGCTTTTGTCATTGTTGCAATGTTAAGCAATCTTTGTATTGATTCAGCAGTTCTTATACCTACAATTGTTATACCATCCTTACACAAACGAGGCAAAAAATCTTGATAAGCGTCTATTCGAGGGTTAAGCAAAGGATGACTACGAATAGCAAATGGAGGCGGTTGCCTTACCCATACATCTTGCTTACTACTATCCCAGCAAATAAATGATTCATCATTAGAAAGTTCATTAAAACAGTTAAAATGCTTTACCTCTATGCAATACCATTCAAATTTAGCACCTGCTAAAAGGAATTTTTTTCGCCACTCAAAAACAGTTTTCTCAATGCAAGGGAATATTGCCTCTTCATCTATGAATTGTGCTATCAGCTGCGCAGGATTGATTTTGCCCTGTTGTATCAGAGTTAGTACAAGATTGGATAAACACAGACTATCTTTTCCGCCTGAAAAAGACATATAAACAGGTAATCCATTTTTGAATACGTTGATAATTCGTCTTTCAGCTGCAGTTACTACATTGATATTTGCCTTACATCTTTTTACAGCCATATCTTTTCACCACATTTAGGGCAAACCACAAAAGCCTTATTGTCCGCAATATCCTCTTTTGCATCAGCAACCGGCTCACGTTCAGAAACAGTTACTTGGTTTGCAGGTATTTGCTGTACTGGGCTTTCATTCTGCTGGATTTTACTGATTTGTTCTTCTTTTCGCTTACCGCTCTCTTTTATTGCCTCAATTTCTTCATCTTCAAGAGTTCCATAAGTCGAAAGAGTTTCCGTGATTTCTTCGGCGGTTGCTACCATTGATGATAAAACCTCCTCAGAATATCCAGGAATATCCAAATCATCTCTTAGTTCCTCAATAAATGTGTTAAGTGTTTCAAGGTCATCAATACCAAGACTGAAAATCTTATTATCGGCAATCATAAGTTTTTTCTTATCTGCCTCATTGAGATCCTCTCGTCTGCAACACTCAACTTCGGTATCGCCTCGCTGTTTCATAGCCTCAACCATACCATTACCTATGAGGATTGTATTATTTTCATCAATAACGGCTAATCGAGTTTGTCCGAACTTATTAAGACTGCGGATAAATTCCTCAATTTGCTGTTTTGAGTGAATTCTAACGTTGCTTTCAGGATGTTTTAATTCTGAAAGCGGCATAGTAATTATGTTCATTGTTCAGCCACCTCCAAAAATCTTTTTGCACTTTCGATTTTTTCGGCAGCACTTATAACAATGCTTTTGTCAATATCGTAAATCTCTTGCCATCCGTTTTCTATACTGCCAGTCCATTGACGAGCAGGCCACGGATGCGTTCCGCACAAATATCCGTTTTTCCAATCATAAATAGGCGGAAGAAGTAGTTTATAATAGTGAATATAGGCAAGGATATGTTCGTGTTTCCATTTTGATAATGGACTATAGCGTGTTACACCCTTACCGTCTGTATATATGTTATTACCTCGTCCCACAAAATTACCATCAGCGAGTCTTCGGCCAAGAATAAGTATGTTTAAGTTGTTATCCTTAAAATACTGCCTTTGCGCCTTGTGTTGAACGATAGCAAACCATCTGGCAGCCGTTTTACTGTCTTGTGGAAATAACATATCCTGATGTTTAGATAGCCATTCAAGGTTTTGATGTGTATTTATAATGGTGCATCCATGTGGCTTGTTATCCTCAATCCATTTAATGAATGCAGGATATTCCAAATCACATACACCTATAAGACAATCGGTTATGCCTGCTTTTTCGCAAATATGACCTAAAACGATACTGTCTTTGCCAGCACTCCAGGCATAAGCTACCTTTTGTCCTTTGGTAACGGTCTTAATTTCTTTAACCGTTTCTTTAACGAGTTTATCAAGTTCATTCTTGCTTATAAACTCTTCTATATTTTCAATGGCATTGAGCCACTTATCATTGTTAATTGATTGTTTTTTAGCGAGAGGCAATTTTATTCACCTCTCTTTCTTTCATTACAGTTGCAATGATTCCAGATAAAAATACCGCTACAAGACTTCCAACAGTTTTCAATGTTGCAATTCCCACAATTGAGCCGTAAGTAAAAATCGGTAATCCGACAATCAGCGAACAAATAACACCAATATAAATACCTTTGGCAGTTAGTTTTTTACCTTTAAGCGTAAGAATTGTCGGCAGAAGTGTTGTAGCTCTTAACGTACCATAGAAAAGGAATAAATGTGTAACTGTTATTCCTGGTATATTAGCAATACCGATAGCAACAACCAACAAAAGGACCATAACTATTTTTGATGTTCTGATATTTTGCTTTGGTGTTTCTTTTTTCTTTCGGTCAACAGTTAATGATGCTGCAGAGCAAAGGTTTGAATCTACGGTCGAGAGTAATCCTGAAATTATCATAAAAAGGAACGGAACAATTATCCATTTGGGTAATACGCTTGAAATAAATTCAAAGTTTACCATTGACGGATCATTTGCTATAAAGCCTGAGCCTGCTGCAAAATACCCTATAAGTCCCATTGCAAACGGAACAATACCGAATACTAAAGCGCCAAAGAAAAATGCTTTACCGATATGCTTTTCTTTGATAGAAAATGTACGCTGCCAAAAACTTTGGTCGCCAAACGGTCCTGAAATCAAACCTATTGTAGTCGGCAGTCCGTATGACAAGAATACTTTTAATCCTGCTTTGTCAAACAGGCTGCCAAAATCACCTGTAGCACCGTTTAAGCCGTTAAGCAGGGTAGTAAATCCATTTGTATTTTTAAAGGCAAATGGAAGGATTAAGGCGCACCCTACAAGTATAAATATAATCTGAATCACATCTGTTGTTATGGATGCTTTTATACCTGAAATTTGCGAATATGAGAAAGCAATTATTGCAAGCAGAAGTGTCATAAGCCAAAATGGGGCTCCGGTGATAAAACTTAACACCTGACTTCCTGCAAGTAATTGCACAGCGGTCGAGAGTACAGATAAACTGCCAAGCTGAAAAAGATAAATTCCTTTTACTTTTTCGCTTTTATACTTGTTTGCCATATATCCTGATAAGGTTACACCTTCAGGCATTTCCTTACGGATTTTTTTAGCAAACGGAATAAAAATAATAAGGCATAACACATTTGGAACAAGAAACCAAAACAGTCCTGGTATTCCATTTGTGTATGCCTGTGAGCCTGAAACAAATAATGCCGGTGCCCATATCCAAGTGGCTGCTATGCTCAATATAGATATTACGGCGCCAATATTTCTGTCAGCAGTATGAAAATCACTGCCTTTAGATTTGTGTGTAAAGAAAACAGTTGCACTTATCATTATTAGTGCGTAGATTAACAGTATAATGATACCGTTCATAATCTTTTCCTCCTTTATGTGTTTATTTTCTTTGCACTTATTATTGTTAGTGCGTAAATTAACACATTGCGGAAGGAGCTTGTCACAATGTAAGTCTACTGCCTCCTTTCTTTGCAAAATAAAAGCACCCAACCTATAAAAAAGCGGGTGCTCTGTTTCTGGCTATAAGATTTTACATTACTATCATACAACATTTACTGTGCAATGTAAATGAAAAGTTTGTGCAATCATTATACGCTATCATTTATTTTATCAATCAGAACATAATCAATTCCAAATATAAGTTTTGCCATTCTTGCAACAGCTGTATCAATATCATAATAAACTGTACGTCTTTCGATATTGTATTTTTTCGCTATTTTGTTAATGGATAGAGGAACATCAGCAATGTACCTATCAAAAAGAATATTATACTTTCTCATATCCATTTCGTTATGAGAACTCAGTTTCTCTAAAGTCTTAAGCATTCCGTCAATGTGAGCAACCATTATTGTTGTTTTGACCGCACTAACCTTTATACTTTCAACTTCTAAATCACTTCTATTGTAAGGATCCCACATTAAATCCAAGAAATCAATAGAATCCTCAGCCTGCTCCACATTGTATGTTGCATTTTCGGAACACTGTTTAAAATCTCGATAGTTTTCAAGTAACATCCTTATGTTATGCAGTCGTTTATCATTAATTTTTGATAATTCTTTCTGCTGTTCTTGTTTGTATTTGTCTAATGCTGCTTTTGCACCTTCTGCAGCAGCAAGTTTAATAATCTCTGACGGTTCGAGGGCTTTCTCATTGATTACTTCGCTCATTGCTAAAGCCTCCATATGATTACTTATTTATTTGAAATTTGCTCTTTAAGTTTATTTTTTGCCTTTTCAGCATCAACAAATATGTTATTGCCAAATTCAGAAAAATTACGGCGAACAACAGTATTTATTCCATGTAGTTCAATATCGGCAAAAAGCAATTCTGTATCTAGCTTAGGACTTAGTACCTGTTCATAACGAATAACTGTGCCTTGATACATCTTTCGGTTTTCAACAATATAAACTATCGTGCCCAGTGCACAAGGACGGCGCAACAATTTACCGTTGTTTATCATTTCTGCTGTGTTTTCTATGATATTTTTTTGTTTTACCAATTCAGCAGATTGTTTTTTTAATATGTCCGGGTCAATATGTAAATCAAAACAAGTAGATACTATAAAACCTTCTGTCGCCTTTTTTATAATTTGTTCAGGTGTTAATAATGGTTCAGATATAACAGGAAACAAATCAGTCGGCATTTCATATTTCCTTATTCGTGTCAATATATCTGGTGTCTCTACCGAATCAGGCATATAAGGTTTATTCCAACAAGGCGGTGGAATTAAGAGTTCCTTACCGCCGATTTGAATTTGGTTGGTTGGCATCCACTCTAAACGATAAAGAGGCAAGCCCATTATTTCTCCGCAATTATTGGTCAGAGCAAGTGGAAGCTCTTTACTTAATTTATCATAAGCATTAAATCCACAAACAACAACAAGTTCTCTTATACCATTTGCCTGTTCCTTAATAATTGCATTTTTTAATTCTTCGAGCATTAATTACACCTCCCAACCATTTGCACTCGGCAAGGCAATCTGCCCTGAACTGAAACATTCATATAGTGTTTTATTATTGCTGCCAATTAAATATGGAAGGAAGATTTCATCCATTGTAGCATTACCACATTCAATAAAAGCCATCTGCGCCGCTATCCAGTCTTTAACATTACGCCAAGCGGTTCGTGCTGCCTGCTCTTTATCAACCTTTAAATGCTGCTTTTGGAAGACCAGTAAAACACCTTCAATATTAGCCTTAAGTTGAAATGCAGTTATTGTTCCCTGAATATCAAGGCCAAATGTAATACCGATAGCGTTACCGGTGTTATCATAATCAATCATTACTTTACGAGCGCCATGCTCAGCCAATGTGCCTTGAATTTCACCCAATGTTTGAAATGTTGATACTTTTGTAGTGTAATTTTTAATTGACATAATTTATTAATCCTCCTTTTAATATAGCCATATCATAACCGCTCTTGATAAATTTTTCGCAAAGAGAACGATTGACACCATTGCCCAACTCACAATAAATTGTTTCAATATCTTCACAAGTGAAATTCGTATCAAGAAATTTATTAATTCCGTCAAGCATAAATTTATGTAATTTTTTATTACCTGGCTGTGTGCAGTGAGCAGGTCTTGAAAACCATTCCAACACTTTACACTTAACCTCAAGTTCATTTTTGCAAGTTCTTAAAATAAAGTATTGATTTGTTTTAGGCTCTGCGATAAATTCACCTTGACTGTTTATAAAACTTCCAGGAAATGCACTTAATAGTTTTATTTCGTAATCATACATTTTCTAAAACCTCCTCAACATAGCACCAAGATTGAGGTGGGCTGATTAATCTGTAATCGTCAATATCAGGCTCTTTGCCATTAACTCCTGCAATAGAATAATGTTCCCATTCTGCATAATCTTGCTCAAAACCATATTTGACAAACTCACTCAACTCTTTCGGCTTGTCATAGATAACAAGGTCTGATATGTGCCAGAGATATAAAGGCTTTTTATTGCCATATTTTAATAATTCATTAAATGTTATACCTGTTGAAAATAGTTCATCTTCAGAAATGAGATGACTTGCATATTCAAAATAAGTGTATTCAGTTATTTCATCACACACATACTCGCCGATGACTTTGCCGTTCATCAGTGCTTCATTTTCGGCATCATTCAAATATATCGGCTTGCCACCTTTCGTGCAATATATATGCACCTTAACAGGCAACTCACATTTCGGTCTTGTTTTCCTGACCTCTATTGTTTTTATGCGTTTTGCAATATTCACACAGTGAATTGGTTTTATGGATTGTAAGATTGATTTCATTCGTTACCCCTCATTTCAGTTAATTTTTTAACATGAGAACTTCTGAACAAACAGGAGCTTTTTCCGGTTTTATTATTTAATAAAACATAATATTTTGGCATTAAATGAAGATTAGGTTCATTATCAAATATTTTTTCCTCCGTTTTATGTAAACTGCCTTCGATAATATCATTATCAAAAAGTGTAATCATTACATTTTTACCAAGATGCTTTTCAAGTTCAGATTTTTTCATTTGACTTTTCCTTTCTCTTATTTTTGAAATATTCTCTGTTGGCAGATCTAAACATCATCATAAGAGTTACTGCAAATGGATATTTTCGGTCAGCACGTACAGCCTTTTTGGTAAGATGTAACACTCCAAGAGCATTAAGAGTATAAACGCCTACAGTTCTTGGAATATAACTCTTTACATCTTCGTATGTATCTAATGTCATAACATAATAGTTAAAGTCTCCATAGAAATTATGACCATTCTTTGATTTGAAATCATCAATGCAAGACTTAATCTCATAGCAATAGAAATCGCCTTTTTCAATTCCTGATATACTATTGTTAATTGGTTTGAACAACATATAGTCAACTCTTGTTTGATGACCTGTTGCATAATCAAAAGTAACCTCTTTTGAAAGATAAATCCTTGTATCAAGATTAGGATTAAGATAATTTTCAAGAGCATCTGATATGGCTTTTGTTGTTTCTTTTCTATTCATCAGAATCACTCCAATCTAAAGCCTGTCCGCATTTGTTACAAAAATCACTCGAACGGCTTATAAAACTATTGCAACAAGGGCATTTATAAACCGTCACTCCTGCTTTCCAAGTTCCTGCACCTATTCTTACATCTTCATCATTTTTTATTGAAATTGGCTTTTTTGGCATTCGACATTCAAGGGCTTTGACCGCCGCTCTGCAAGCTTCGTTGCAACGCTCCATATCCTTAACCGTCATAGGCTTTCCATACGTACTCGCAGCAGGGTCTAATATCCTGATTGCCTCTTCATTTGTCATTGTTATGCTCATTGTTCGTCCTCCTCAAATAAACTATCAAAGATTTTTTCTATTTGGATGAATTCATCAGCCTTTGCGACTAATTCTTCTTTAGTGAGAATTTCATTGCAGTGTATATGTGCTCCATTATCACCTTTGCTTATCCAAATGTGACCGTTTTCAGTTTGTGTTATAGTATACCCTTTATGCTCTATCTGCATTTATAGTCTCCTATTCATATCTTATAAAATCATCACCATACAGTTTGTTGAGTTCATCAAAGACATATCGCATACCTAAGCCCTGCTTGTTATTCTGCCATAAGCCGTTTACAAACTCACCGCCATTAAGACAATAATCATATTTCTTTGGCTCTACCTCTTTCAAATGCAAAAATCTCTTTTTGTCTTTTTCAAGGTGAGCGCCGAAACCACAAAACACGCATCCTGACCTATCTACTCCTGTGGTATGATATGTAGTAATCCAGTTACCCTCAAAATCAAGTTGTTCAGGCTCACACACTACATCACCATAGACAGAACATATATCAAGTTGATAATCATAAATATATTTCAAAACATCTTGTTCAGTCCAGAATGCCATAGGTGTCGATTTAGGATATTTCATATCAAAGCCGTTACAACCGTGATGCAACCAAGTATCAGTTCGCTTTGTGCTTTCGCAAGCCATTTCGGCAGTCATAAAATATACACCATTCTTTTTTGAATATTCGTGCATAGGTTGCTTTTTCATAATGTCGCAACAGCGGTCATCAATATTGAAATCAACAAATCGCAAGTCATTCCATTTTGCCATTGCATAAGGTCCTGTTTTTTCTTCACAAAAGCAATTTTGAACGATTTTGCCGTTAGGCTCATTTCTTGCACACCTCACATTATGTGCAACCGTTTTACTTATAACAGGATAGCCGTATGTTTTTATCACTTCATCAAAACGCATTTTCGGTCTGATGATTTCAACATTGTCAAAGGTTTTAACAAACTTTCTGATTTCAGAATATTCAAGTCCGGTGTCTACGAATACACCCTTTATATCAAAATCACACAAAAAATGATTTCTTGCTATGTGCATTAAAACTGTACTATCTTTACCACCACTAAATGAAATAGCAACATTTCCGTTATAGTATTCATACCAGCCACGAATACGCTGTGCAGTCATTTCTATTTTTCTTTCAAGTGGTAAGGACTGCATATACTTAAGTTCTCTTATATCTCGCATCCCTGCTCCTCGTCCATTTTTGCCCTGCAATAAGGACAGCCATCATACTCGTTTTCATCAATATAAGTAGCTAAACAATCTATTGTTGCTCCACATTCAGAACATTCTATAAATTTCTTTCTACTGTTTTTGAAAGTAATAACCTTCCAATGCCCGTGAACAACAGGCTCGGCATCTATGGTTGGCGACAAATCAACTAAATCTAAGAAATGATTTACAGTATCATTATCGAAAATATAATCGTCATCATTTAAAATCTCTTCTCTTAATTCATCAGCATCAATCAGTCGCATTGTTTGTCCTCCTCATATTCAATAAAGTCTCCGCTACTGCCATCATTGCTTTATCTTCCTCATCTGTCCAAGAGTCATAATCTCTTGTTACAGTTACAGAATACCAAAAGGATTTACCACAATGCTCGCATTCTGTCAAAGCAAACTCTGCATTTATTTCATCTGGTTCGTGACAATCTTGTTCTTTTTCGCAATAAGGACAAATCAATTCTTCAGGCATTTTCTTTCAGCTCCTTTAATGCATCAAATATTTTTTCTGATTTCTCGGTGATGAAGTAATCACAGCCATTAAACTTACCGACATATCTGCTGAACCTTGTGCAACGCACTCGTCCGAAATTGTCAGTACGATTAATATCACAGTATTTGCAAAATCTACATTCTTTAGCGTCCATTATTTTTCTCCTTAGGTTTTCTTCTATAAATTTCAGGATGTGTTTTATGACATATAACATCTTGCGGTTGAAGTAAGCCTATTTTATTACAAGGCTTACAAGCACATTCAGGATTACCATTTATCCAAAATTCGCAGGTTAAACAAGGACATTTCCATTCAACGCACCAGTCCTTACCGCCGAATACCGGCTTAATTATCACCGAGAAGCTCCTTTAATTTTTGTTCTGCTTCGGATTTGGTGAGGAATACGGTTTTACCGATATCGCTTTCAGTGAACTCAAGATAGCCTTGTGTTCTACAATCGTGTTCTCCCTCAAAAGATACTTCATCTTCATAGAACGGACATTTGTAGCAATCCTCACAATCGAATTGAATAACAAAATTAGCTTCATCATCAATACATACAAATGAAACAACAAGAGGAACACCTTTTATATAAACTGTATCCCCAACCTTACACGGCAGTTCTATGTATTTGGATTTGTCTTTGAAGCATTCGCATTTTTCAGCGCAGTTACAAAATGTATAATATTTTGCAGTCGAATACTCAGGAGGAGTTAATTTGCATACCTCCCAATGCAAACAATGTTCTTCACAAGTCATTCTTTTACCTCCTCAAAACAATCTGCAGCCTCTCTGTTGCATATCAACGTTTCGTTTGCAACATCACAATATGGACAAACATCAGCGATATACTCGCTGTCTGTATTGCAGCATATTCCTGTAAATTCATCTAAGTGTTTACATAACATCAAACTATTCCGCCTCACTTTCGAGCCATTGTCTTAACTTTAAATCACACTCATCATAATGTGTTACTTGACAATCATCGGAAAGAGGGCAACATTTACCACATTTATTTATAATTGCAATTACCATTTCGTCGAGACTCATTGCCTTAATTTTCTCAAAGTTTGTATATGGTTTTAACAACGAAACTGTTTCTTTGGATTTATTTCGGCAAGCATTACAAAGGCTGTCGTACTGCTCTTTAAATTGCTCAGCTGCGGATTCTGTAACTTGCCAAGTTCGGTTACATCCTTTACAGGTAATCAATGTTAAATTATCCTCTGACTCTCTGTAATTCATCATTCCCATACACATTATTATCACTCCTTTATAAACTCAACTGGCCGTAAGGCTGGAAATTCATCCACAAGCAATCTGTTCTCTGCTGAATATTTTGCGTATAGAAATTCTGCTCGGTTTTATACCAATCTTTCAGCATATCGTTATACAAATCGCTATCATAACCGCTAATCATCACATAGCCTTTATGCCTGAGCAACACATCAAGTAACTCAATGTGCTGTTCTTCACTCATTTCGTGATTATATTGCTCTCTGCAACGCGTACTTAACAGATACGGTGGATCTGCATAAATCAAAACATTTTCAAAATTAAAACGCTTTATAACTTCTACTGCAGGTCTGCTTTCAATTTGAACATCTTTCAGCCTTTTGGCAGCTTGAATAATTTTTTCAGGCAGTCTGTTCCAATCAACTTTACAATAGGCTCTTTCCCTGCCTTGTAAATCATTTTTCCAACCGACTTTTTCCCCTGTAGTTCGGAATCCGTGTCCTTGATTAAGTCTTATACAAAATCGTCTTGCCTTTTCTAACGGCTCGTCCGTTTTTATGTAAGCATTTTCATATTCCTGCCGGGCATACGGTGTCAGATATAATAATCTTGCCAGTCGCTCAGGTTCAGTACGAATACAATAAAAGAGATTTACAACCTCATCATCTATATCGTTTACGGTTTCAATATGTGACTGTGGTTTATTAAACAAAACAGCTCCGCTACCAAAGAACGGCTCTAAATAACTGTGATGTTCAGGCATCATTTCAATTATTTTTTCCGCCAACTTCCATTTTGCACCGGGATACTTAATTAAAGCATTCATACATTAACTCCTAAAATGCACTATTTTTTACATACTCAGGGGCTAAAAGCAATCCTGCATTATAGCGGCTTACCATATCGGCACAGGTTTCGTAATCATGCTTTTGCGTTAAGCAGTATTCATACATAGGACATTCGTTATTGTTACATTCCATTGCATATTTCCTTTCTGGATTATTTTTTCTTTTTAGCAAGATTTCCCCATTTTACAGTAGGTAAAGTCTCTTCCAAAATTCTGATATGAGGACAATTTAATCTGCTGCACATTGCATTTTTCGAACCACATTCAACTCGCCATTTGCAACGTTCAGCAACACATACATATTTTTTAGCCATTTGCCTCACCGTCAGTCATTTCACAAACATAACCATATTTTCGACGTTTACAGATTTCGCAGGTATACTTGTCTTTGATATGACTGCCTTTTATAACTTTTCCCTGTGCCTTTAACTGTTCCATACAGGGACGGCACATAAATTTTTTATTATCCATAATTCCTCCTACCATTCATAGTCAAAACAACTACTAAACCAAGGATTTTTAATTTCAATGTTATGTAATATACATTTGTACAATGTGCCGTTATAATGAACACATTTTTTACAGCAACAACAATCTTCACCGCTCAAAATAGAACCCCCTCAACTGTCGCTGATATGCCTAAAGCAAACACGAGCATTGAAACAATAAAAATTATGGTTTGTTTAACAAATTTTTTCATAATAAATTATCCTTTCAATCTCATAGGCATAAGAACCTGTGTAAATTTATCATCCTGTATGATAATCGGATTAAGACCTCCGTTCATACAAAACATAATACTTTCGCTTGTAACACTCTTTAAGGCATCTTTCATAAAATCAATATTTATGCCTATTCTCGTTGGCTCATTGCTTGTGATGGGCTGTAATGATAAAGTTTCGTGAATGTCAACCATAGGGTCTTTAACGCTTATATCCAAAGTATCATCTTGATAATTCAATTCTGCAGGGTGTTTCTTTTTATCGGAAACACATAATCCAATTCGATTAAAACAAGAAAGAATCTGACTGCGTTCCACATTAAACACTGTTTTGAATGTTTTTGGAACGGTTGCGGAATAATCCATAAACTGTTCTGCAAGGTATAGTCTTGAATTTATAAGGTACTCGCCGGCCTCAATTACGATTGACTTGCTGTCGTTAGAGTAAATACAGATATTATCATCAGCAATCGAAAAAGCCTTGTTTAATGCTTCTTTATCCAAAACCATTTTAAATTCATTTGTATTATCCAATTTGTTCCACGCAACTCTATAGCCGTCGCAGGCAACAATATTCAGATAAATTCCGTCACCATCAAACAATAATCCTTCGTGTACAGGTTTTGATGAATTTGGCTTTGCGCAAGCATACATAACCTGTTTTACTGCCTTTTCAAGGTCAACTGTTTTAATATCAATAAGTAATTTATTTTCATCAGGCTTACTTGTGTTTGTCTCAGGAAACAAGTCAGTATCGTATGTGTTGAATTTACTTTTGATTTTTCCACACTTAATAATAAGCTGCTTATCCTTTTCAGTAATTTCAACATTGCCTTCAGGAAGGCTTATGATAAAATCAATTGCTGTCGGAGGTATTATGCAGTTTATAGCCTCTTCACAGTCCGTTAAAGGAACAACAATGGCCGTTTTGAAATTATTAGCAATTAGCATCTTATCCTTAAGCAATACACCTGATAAGTCATCACCGAGCTTTGCTGAGCTGATGCTCTTTAAGACTTTCAGTTTTTCCGATAATTCATTTTGATGTATAATCATATTTCTTTCTCCAATTCAATTTTTAATTTGGGATATTTCTCTCTGAACGATTTCACCTTAAGTTTGAAAGCAGGTGTTTCCATACCCTTAACATCAACAATGCGATATGTTTTATCAGGATAGAAAATTACAAAATCGGTAACATATTCTGTACCTCTTTCACCGTTTTTGCCTTCAGTAATAACGAAACGTGCCTGTCGGCAGAAACCTTCAATGGCGCCGGCTCTAAGAAGTAATTTGAGTTGACAATAGTAGTTCGCCTCAGCCTGACTGTCAAAGCATATACCATCAATCCATACTTTTTTAGAACTATATTTATTGACTTTCTTTTTTTCTGCAGGAACATTTATCCCCATTGCTCTCGCTTGTTCCGATGTCAGTCTTATTGTCATAGTTCAAATCCTCCAAAAAACTCGGCCAACAATCAGTGCATACATTGCCGATTAAAATAGCACTTTCTTTTCTCTTCTTTTTTGCGAGTACAGAATACATATCACTTTTTTTCATTTCCTTACCACATCTTGAACAAAGAGCAAGAAGCCTTTTTTTATTTTTCTCACTGATTTCCTTGTGTAACAACTGCGTCGGATATTCCTGTCGCATATTTTCATCACCGACAATTGAGCGTAAACTTTCTTTCATAAAAACAGGAATATTAAATTTATCGCAATGAGCAACGATTTTTTCAATCCATTCAACTTTCGGAATAACCTTGCCTTTGCGATTTCCTGTTTCTGCACCGATTATTATCCAATCAGCGATCGTCGGAAATCCTTGTATGTAATCTCCGATATCCTCCAAAATTGGTTCAATGCTTATAAATGAATGATATTCTTCGCATTTTACAAGAATATCTGCTTGTGTATTGGTAAATGAAAATCCATACCACATATTTTCGCCTTTAGGTAACAAGCCTTGCTGTACAAGCACTCTGTACCTTTCAGGATTCTTAGTAAGGAATAAATAATTATGCTGCGGATTGTTTTTGCAAGCCTCGAAAATATCCTTTATCCATTCATCTGGTACCCATTCACCGAATACATCAGCCATAGCGCCGACAAATATGTTTGCCCCGGTAGGTCGCTGTTCAAGATGATTCATTCTGTATTTATGTAACGTTGGATAAAATCCGAACGGAGTAGCGAGAGTGCGGCCGTTACGTGCCGTGAAAGGCTCGTTAAGTTCATATAAGCCACTACCAATATGTTTACACCTCTTGTCTGCCATATTTTGTCTTGTGTCACCTGCAAAACGATTAGCAAGTTTTCTTGCATAACAGTAAGTACAATCGTGATAGCAGCCAGTTATAGGATTCCAAGTGTAATCACACCAATCGATTTTTGATTTATTCATTTAACATCAGCCTCCAACCATTTTTCATAACATTGTCTTAAATCAGATTCTTTTTCACCTTTTAACATTTGTAAACCATCGCTTACATGAAACTTTTTTAGATATTTTTCATAAGTCATATTTGAGTAATATTCCTTGTTTTTTAAGCGATATGCTCTTCTTAATGCGTTATGCGAAATATAATATTTTGCTAACATAATTGACCACGATTCAAACCAACCTTTATGCAAAATTTTATGACAGCAATAAATGAATTCTTGTTCTGAAAGTTCACCGATACTATGTATTAGTTCACCGGGTCTATATTTAGGTTTACTCATCATTTTCCTCCCAGTATTCAATAAAATAAGTATATGTATTGCTTTTCCCTTGCTTTTCTCTGCCAAGCCTTACAGTGTAACCGGCTTTGAGAAGACCTTTTGCAATTTCGAGCCTGTCCTCAGCACTAAGTGAATTGTTTTTTATGCTGTATATTCTCTGTTTTTGCATCAGCTGCACCTCCTGTTGTTAATAAGCAAATCAGCTTCCAATACATCAGCAAGTAATTTACCTTGATATGTTCCACCCCGTATGATTGCTTTTTTATCTCGTAACTCCTTATACTCTCGTAAGCGGATTTCATTGCTTTTGCTTCCAAGCAGCATATCGTCTTTTGTAAGTCTTTTTGAAATTTCTTTTTGCCAAGCAATAAGAAATTCCTTGATTTCTTTAATATCTTTTCCTTGAGTATTATGTTTTGTTCTTGTCTGACGAACTGTGCCATTAGGCTCAACCTCAAGAGTGTAATAAGGCTTATCAAGATTATTACTTTTTCTAAGAAGCAAGATATAACTTTCTCTGTTCTGTATCCGTTCAAAATATCTGTCAGGGGATCTACTCACACAGTGGTTTAATTCGTTACTATCTTCGAGGATATCTTCAATACGCTTAGGAACAACAACGGTGAATTTTTCAGCTGCAAACTCATATTTATCAACAATACTTTGACAAATACTATCAACATCCGGATATTGCGCACAGATTTCATTAGCGGCTCTGGCCGTATCAGCACTTCCTATCTTTTCGATACATTCATTATGCTTATTAACGAGGTAGCGAGGCTGATAATTGATTTCTTGAGCTACATTTATGTTTAAGCGTTTTGCCATTTCTAAGTAGTCCTGCCAAGTATTCAATATGAATTGGGCTTTTTCTTTACTTAAAAGCATCTGCTGTTTCATATATTTACAGATTTTATTTTCGCTCATTCTATCTGTAATGAATTTTATAGAATCAGGCTGAACTTGATTGCTAACAAACCAACTGATTGTTTTGTCAGATATGCACTTATTTCGTGTTTTTTCATATTGCAGCCATTTCAAATAAGCAATACCGCCATTAGCACAACGAAGTCTTTTTAATAATTGCTTATCAATTTTCAGCAATTTATGAAGCTCACCTTGTTCATAATTGTCGTCTATAATTTTTTCTGAGTCATAACGAGAGCTGTAACTATTATTTCTGTTTACAAAATCAGAACATAATTGATATAAACCAGCCTTAGCAATACGCTCGATATATGGCTTGTGCTGATATATTGCAATATAAACCTCAGGATCAATCTTTTCTGAATGCTTTATCATTTCAAACATTCCTGTTCTTTTTAACTGAGGAATTCCGCACAGCGTTTTTCCGTATATTCTTCCTTCTTGCATGGTTGCATATTGACTACAAGTAAATGATGAAACCCAACGGAATTCTTTATGCTTAAAATCACCCCATTCATAAGCCCTTGCTTTGTCAAAATTCTCATAGATACATCTTCGTATCTCAAAGCAACTATATTGAGGCTTAGTTTCCATGTCCTTTCTAAACATAATTTGTGTTTTGAATTCTCTTATTACAAAACCATCTCGGCATTTCTGAATTAAATATGCAAACTCTTTTTTTGAGTAAAAACAAGTGCCCATTTTGCCGTAACTTTTATACTGAATAGGCTTTCTGCAGCAAGAACAAGTAGCCACTTTGCCATTTTTAGCTTTTTTAATAGGTACTGTTTTTCCGCACCTTGTACAAAAGCCTTCTTTGGCGCCGTTACGCTCATACTTATAAAAAATATAATGATCTGTTATGCCGACTCGCCGTACCCATTTATCCCAATCCTTAGGTAATGCAGGGATTTGGGATAAATCCTCATCCCACGGGTCTGTAATCCGCTTATGTTTTTTATCCAACTGAATTTCACGAACACGCTCTTGATATTCAACAATGCCTTGAAAATCTCCAGTTTTAACTTTCAGGTGATTTTTTATGCTCTTTTTTCCTTCAGGATTGATATAACTTTTTCGTTCAACATAATGTTCATAAGCTCCCGGAAAAGAAAGATTACTTAGCATTGCTTCGCTCCACTTTTTCTTTTTGCAATCGTATGTAATAAACTGCTCATTTTCATAATCAATGAAAATCTCATAAATCGGTTCTCTGCTTCCACAGCGCATATATTCAGTCATAAATAACGCAATTTTCATTATTCCGTTAAGTATCTGACAGCGCATAAAAATGCTATGTTTATAAATATTTACATACGACTTTCTATTCCAATAGGCAGGCTTCATTATGGGAGCATCATTGGCAGCCATATTCATCATTTTGTCTGTTGGTCTTAAGGTACGCAATTTTAATAATTCTTTTTTATTATTCATTTAGCGCCTCCAGACTGAGGATATGCTTCATTGCCTTGAATATCATAAAAGGTATTTTCCTTGAAACATTTACCGTCTATTTCAAGCATTGCAATTTCAACGATCCTTCCATAACCGTTTTCTTTTGCAAAGCCTAAGATAGTACCTTTTTTGCCTGCAGCAATAGGATTAAGTCCTCTGGAAATTACAAACAGATTTTCTGCTTCTGCTTCATTTTCAAAAACATAATCTGCATTCTCACGCTTCGGATGAGAGTAGATATATTTAAGTGCTTCTGCAACGAAATCTTTTAGAGTTAGTTTTTTAACAAGCTTTATATGAGTGCAAGAGATTTTGCTATCCCTATCATCCTCATCAATGTCGCCATAAGCTTCTACAATCCAATATTCAGCATTATTCCAATTACTGTAATAAGAAAGACAATCCAAAGGATTTTCGGCGCAATGAAATCCGTTTTGAGCACAATTCGCTTTTTCGGTAATATTAACCTTATCAGCTGAAAATTGATAACCTCGACATTTAAGTCCAATATCAAATCCTTTATATGCAATCATAAATTACCTCCGATTACATAAAAGACAGTTGACCCTGTTCAGCCATTTCGTCTGCTTTTTTCTTGTCTTTTTCTTTTTTCTTTTTCTCTGCATCAGCTTTCTTTTTAGCGTTAGCTTTTGCCTCCGCATCTGCTTTAGCCTTTTCCTGTCGCTCTTTCTTTTCGGCTTCTGCTTTAGCTTTGCGAGCTGTTGCCTTTTCTTCTGCTCTTTGTTTTAACTCTTCATCACTTAAAGTGTAGAAATCAACAACATAACTGAAAATCTCATCAGAAGAAGCACCGATACCTACAACCTCAGGGTTATCTCTTGTTCCTGTCCCTTTTGCCATATTAAGTGCTTGCTCCCTGTATTGTTCCATAACAAATGAGAAACAATCTGATAGTTTCTTTTGGAGTACTTGCTGAGCAAATGTTTCGTCAGAGATCGCCTTAGCTCTTACAAAATGGTAAATGCCAATCGCCGGAACATTCTGTCCGCTTACGCTTTCAGCCTCAGAATCAAGTTTTTCAATAGCATCTTGCACAATCTTTTCATTGATTTCCTCGTCGTTTTCTGCTATATTGATAGCAGGGTTTGTTGAGAGTGTTGTATTTTCCATAAAATCATCCTTTCAAAATAAACTCATTTGACCGTTTCGGTTGACAGAATATTCAATATCAAATTTTGGTGGTACATTATTTGTTTCTGAATTGTCTTCCGTTACGGTTATTTCTTTTTCATCAATAATATTAGGTTGAGTTTGATACCTATCGCCCTTATGTTTTGTTTTGAATTCCCATAAGCCTAATATATATGCAGGTGTTCGCCACACGGACCACTCTTCAAGAGTTAATGAATTTCCATGTACTATAACTGCAGGAATGCCAAATAATGATAATTGCAGATAAGCCATACAAACGCACTTGATATCAATATCCACACCTGTTACAACTAATTGTTGTTGAGGGTTGAAATCCTTAATCTGCATTGCTTTTGCAAGACCAAGTACCATTCCTCCTGAACCTATGCAAGGCTCTAAACAACTAATAAAGTCCTGTTCATCAAGCAAATCACCATCACCTAAATTCATCCTACCCATACATTCGCAGATGTGAAAGGGACTAAAGAATTGACCGTGATACTTGTTGTGTAATTCTAAAGCGTGAAAGACTTTTCCAAGCAAATCATAATAGCCTACTGTGTTAAAGGATTTATCGAGAGAGCCAACAAGAATACCAAGGCAATCAGCCAAACGATTTAGTTCGTCCTTGTTATATTTTTTGATAATTTCAAAATACTCTTTCTCCCGCTCGTCTCTGAATTGTAAATCAACAGCATTTGAAATTGATATTGCCGAAATTTTCAGCCAATCTTCAAACACTTGCCAAGTAGAATATCTGTCACTAACAGAAGTTAGAGCTTTACACAGTTCTTTACAATCATCAGGCATATAAGAATGTGATTTAGCCATTAGTACCTCCGAATCTATAATTCTTTTTATCATCATAAGCAATGCTTATTCCGTAATTTTTAGATATAGAGTATTCATAGATTCTTCCTGCGATTGCCTCGTCAACCTTTCTTATTTCATCAATAGTCAATTCAGATGAAATAATAGTTTTCATTCCTCGAAAAGCTCTATAGTTGAGAATATCAAAAGCAAGGTTTATATCAGCAGGTGATATAGCCAAAGCACCGTCTTTGTTTTTTCCGCTCTTAAATAAATCATCAATATACAAGACAGGAACATTTTTATATCTTTTCATCTTGTCTTCATAATACTGAGGATTATTAGCAATACTCTGTTTTAATGTAGTTGAATCTTCTCGCCACATCATATAAATTACCGATATACCGTTTTTAAGGTATTTTCCACATATCGCAGTACATAAATGTGTTTTACCGCATCCACTTTGACCGCCTAAGAAAAGCCATTCGAATTTCGCATTATCAAAATAATCTTTACACATTCTTTTCATTGTCTTTTGCCATTCAGTTTTAGCAATAAAACTTTTGAATGTATAATTTTCAATTGATTGTTCAAGTCCACTTTGGCGTAACTTCCTTAAATGTTTTCTGTGTTCAATACAGTCACATTCAATTAAGACTTCTTCTCTATCACGGAGTTTAGCGATATAACCCTTATTCTTGCATTTACGACAATCATAACCAACAAGTTTTCCCTCCCTTGCGTTATACCAGTCAACTTGTTGTTGTAACTGTTCATCAAATGTAAGTACCCGTGTGTTTTCCGGGAGATTCATTTTGCTTAACATCTCTGTTATGGATTCCATTGCTATCCTCCTTTAATGGAAATAAACCTTGCCAACAATGCTCTATACTTTGATTAAGTATTGCAATTTGAGTTGGATAGTCCCCCGGTGCAAAACCTTCAAGTTTTTTTATTGACAATTCAATAGCATAATCAGTCAAAGGCTTTTTAATCTTTTTACGCATTTCAACAAAAGCAGAAAAAGCGGATGAAATCTCACTTGGAACTATGTTATTTCCTTTACTTTTCTTTCTTTTACTTTCCTTTCCTTTACTTTGTGGATTATTCGGTGGATTTATTGAGTTATTCGGTGGATTTATTGAGTTATCGGCACTAATAACTGAATTTTTAGGTACATCAATCAAAAGGTACTCTTTTTTCCAATCAACTCTTTTTCTTTCCGCTGTTGCCATTGCATAGCGTTTTTGAATACCACGTGAAGTTAATATGTGATATTTTTCGTAGAGTTCTTTAGAAAAAATGTGCCTTCTAATACAAGCAAGCACTATTTCATTTACCAAATTAACACCGCAGTCTGTAACCTCATCAGTCGCAAAAAGAAGCATTAAATCATCATTCCATTCGCAGTAGTAACCTTTATCCCTGTATATCTTTTGCCAGAGTTTGACGACTACTGTAAATCCTTTAGACCCAAATTCAGCCTCTATAAGCCTTAACTTATCATCCAGCACACAATCAAACGAGAAGAAATCCAACCCAGTTTTACAAGGTCGGGCCAATATGTCACCTCCGTTCTTTTGTATTCAGATTGAGCCTGTCGCAGAGGTACTTGTCAAGCTTTATTCCATAAATAAAATACTGTTCAAATAAAGCCTTTTCGTCTATGTGAGCCATATCGTGATGCTCAGGGCAAAGAGCAATAGCCAACAATCCAATGTGTACTATCTTTTCTCTGTTCCTTCCCATTCCAACACGGTCAACGTGGTGTACCTCTGCGTGTTTATTGCATATTGCACATTTTCTGTGTTCCAAGCAAAGATACAGGTATTTGCCTATATCATCTGTCTGATTAAGCAGCGTATCTTTAGTAGGAACATTCCAAACAAAACAAAAGGTTATTAAGTATGTAATAAATTCTTTGGCAGTTGTCATATCAACATCAGAAAGGCTAAACCATTCATAGCCTTTCCTGCAGATGAAATCCCATTGTAAAAAACAACGTATGTCCTCTGGCTCGTGTCCGCTCCAAAGGGCTATGTCACGAATCAAAGCAAATATTTTCTTTCTTTGCTCTATTGATATTGTTCTGCCGTCATCAAGGCGAAGTTCAACAGTAGTAATCTGCTTTTGCAGAATTTCTCTGTTAATGTTTTCATCAGGTTGAAGGATTATTTTATTTTCATCAGCCCTCAGTATCTTCGCCGTTGCTATTTTCATCTGAAAAAACCTCTTTGTCTTTGCTGTCATCGTGGCAATGCAGGTAGCAGTATTCACTTTTTGGTCCACAGTTTCGGCATATAAAATCATCACATTTTGCCTTTGACAAATGATTCTTTAATACCTGCGTTTCGTATGGATATAAGCCTGCTGCCTTTTTTGCCTTAATCTTTTCCTGAATAACATCATCCTCATAGTTTGCCTCTATCATATAAAGGTCATAATGGTGAGCAACAATGCCGTTCAGATTATTTGTATCGGTTGCATAAAATACCTTTCCGAAAGAAAAATGTATCTTATAACCGCAATTTGGAACATTGTGTACAAGCGGTACCGGAATAATATTGCACACTCCGTAACCATAACTTGTATCAAATTTAAGAACATCAATATTTTTCTTATTCACTCCACAAGCCACCAAAGGACCTACAAGCCAACTGCAGCATGCAAACCTTAATGTAGGTCTTTCAGATGCAAGTCTTTTGATTGTGGTCTTATTGAAGTGGTCTGAGTGAATATGTGTTAATAAAACGAGTTTAAAATCCTCATAAAAGGGTTTCAGTGCCTTAAAGGGAACACCGCAGTCAATAAGTATTAACTTATGTATAACTACGGCATTACCCTGTGAGCCGGTCGATATGATATTAAAATCAATATTACTCATTGATATCATCCAAATTTATTGCTTCCACAACATCTGTTGCCTCAGGCTGCGTAAGCTGTGAAGGGTCTGTTGTAATCTCAACATTGCTTTCAGGAACTGTAATAACATCACCGTTATTGTCGACCTCATTAAATGAATTATCTTTTTCATAAGCCGTCATCATTTCTGTTGACATAGGACAACCGCCCTTTGAAATAAGCTGACGAAGCATAGTTTTTTTAGCCATATCGTCAAAGTTTTTGTACCAGAATGAAGAATATTTCCACATATCTTTTTCGGGAATTTTACCTTCCTGAATGTTGATATATGCCTGCCGTGAAAACGCCATGCTGTATTTGTCGGCGTGTGACATCATCTGTTCTTTGCTCCAATAAATAGCTTTTCTAAAGCCGTTTGTAAGTTCAAAGAAAGCATAATAACCGATTGTTTCAGCAGCCTCACGCTCATTCCAATTCTCAATGAGTTTACATTCAATTTCCTCGTTAAGAGGGTCAAACTTAATGAGTTCGCCTGCTTTAATTTCAACAGCGTTGATTTTTTTAACCTGACCGCTGCGCATAACGAGTTGCAAATAACCTTTATATCCGAGAATAAACTGTGCCTTTTTCACACCGGCTTTTTTATCATTGAATGGAACAAGATAAAACTGTCCGAGCTGAGGGCTTGGTGAAAGATTAAGGCTTTCACCGAGTAATGCTCCTGCAAGAATTGAACTTGATTGACAATCCTGCAGTGCAGGCGTATTAGCAACAGCCGATGTGATTGATGCAACAAACCTTTTGCAACGATTCGGATCGCCAAGTGTATTGTTAATCATTTTTTGATAACCATCAGAGTTGATCATCATACTGAACGTAGGCTTTTTATTTTCGCCTGGTGCAAGTGCTTTAGAGTTGGACATATTTCATACCCCTTCCGCATAATAATTGTTTCATTGCTCTGAGGTCATCCATTGTGCCTTCAACCTCAAATTTTACTTTGTATTTCTTTGCCTGCTGTACAAAAGACTCTTCGCCACGATATACAGGATTTGCAACAGGCTCAGGTATAAACTCGCTTTCGTCAGGAGTTTCAACCACAGGCGCCTCAAAAGCGGTCTGCTCGCTTTCTTCCATAGCCGTTTCAACAGCCGCAACCTGTTCAGCCTCCGCTTTGGCCCTTGCTTCTGCCTCTGCACGTCTTCTTTCCTCTTCTTCAATAAGACGGTGACGTGTTGTAACGGATGTAATTGCTTTACTCACATTAAGATTCTGTTTGTATTCAACAAGTATTTCCTCTTTGTACTGCTGTGTATCAATCAGTGCCAAATCACCGGCAACACGGTCAACAAATGCTTTGATTGTATCTTTACATTTCTTGTCGCTTATGCTGAGATTAATAGTAAGACCGACATTTTCAAAAGTCAGGAAATCAATTCCTTTGCTCTCAACATATTCATTGAAATACTTCAGAGCCTTTTCCTCTTTTTCCTTTTTCTGAGCATCTTCCACAGCCGCAATTTTTGCCTTTAACTGTTCATCAGCAGGCTTAAAAATGTTAGTAACACATTCTTTATAAATCTGCTCAAATTCGTTATATGGACCGAGTATAGCATTCTTAACACCTTTTCTCTTTTCTTCAAGAGCCGTAAACTGCTTTGAAAGGCTTGTCCTCAGTTTTTTAATGTCCTGCTTGTTTTCCTCAGTACACTCCATTGCCAAAGCCTCAGCAACATCCTGTTCAGCCGCCGCCTTAATTAACTTCAACTGTTCTTTGATAATAGGGAACTGTTCAACAACAATGAGGTCATCGGTTTTTATAGGTTCAATTGTTCCTTCAACGATCTGCGCCTCAACCTCAAAAATATTTTCTTGTGGGTTGGTTGACATTTCATATATCACTCCTTGCATTTATTATTTTTTTGTGCTAAACTGTAGTTACGGTTCGAGGGTACACCTGCTTTATGCGGTGTGCTCTTTCTCTTTGCTCATAAGTCATAAAACAGTACGCTGAAAATCTGTCAGTACGTATTTGTTCAACGATTAAATGAGCAAGGTATCTTGTCTTAAGCCTTTTCCCTTCATCTGTGCCAAAACGTTTAATTAAATCATCACGCTTGGCAACTGCAGAATCGTAAGCCGCTTCAATCTCATAAATCGAAGGCTGACAAGATGATATATCATTAACCTCGGCTATCAATTCTTTGCTTATTTCCATTTTTTACACCTCCTCATTAGTCAATTTAAAGTTATCAATAGCCCAGCGGTTAGCCGCTTTGCATTTTTCAGGTATCGCCTTTGGCGGTGCCTTTTCTTTTTGGCAATCGCATTTTTCGTCAGGGTCAAGATACGCCCCACAATAAGGGCAAATCTCATAGTGCATATTAAGCTCCTTTCTTGGATATTTTTGATTTCCAATCAGGATAATGTTCGTTGAGTATATTTTCCAACGAATCTCTTTGCTGTCTTAATGATGTTATTGTTGTTTCATGTGCTTTAATTGTTCTTAAAAGAGACACCTTTTCCATTTCGTGCATAAATACATTTACGCATTTGTTTGAATGCGGACATCCGATAGCAAAATCAACTGTATCAATAGACCACGTTGCCGGCTCTGTTTTGCAAAACTGATAAAGTTGACATTCTTTACAGTTTTGATTTGAAGAAAAATTTGACACACAATGTGACTTTATAAGTCGTAAAGCCTGCTTTAACTCAACATCAAATTTTTTCATATTTAAACCTCCAAAAAAACTTTTGATAATCAGCCCTTATAACGGTAGCAGGGCGCCATCGCAAAATAATGTGAAAAGGGGTTATTACGTCTGATGGCTAAACACACACTTATAAGAGAATAAAACCATAACCCTGCTACTCTTATAAGAGCTGATTTAATAAATATTTCAACTTGCTTTTTCTGTCTTTAACGCTTTCAAATACGCATCACACTCTGTTTTATCGAGCATATACTTTTCACAAAAAAATGATTTTTGTATCTTTCCTCTTGGCGGTTTGGCAAAATGTATATCTTCTTTTCCTGGTACCTTCTTTTTTGAAATTTCACTGCCTAATTTAGTCATTATTTTGTATGCCGTTGATTCACCGACATCAAGCAGTATCATTACATCTTTTGCCGTGTACCACATACCTGACATACCTATCCCTCCTTGTCCGAAAAATTGATTGAAAATATTGCACTTGCAAGATGCGTTATTTCCTTGCAGCATTCTTCCCAATCTGCTTTTTCACAATCATTAACTTTACCGTCGGATGCAATTTTAATAATTTGATTTACAATTCCATTTACATCATTCAAACTGCTTACCATTGTTAAAGTAGCACCTTCAAATGTAGTCGGCTGTAAATCAGGTAAAAACTCTCCTAAAGGTGATTGCTTTATATGTAAATATGCAAGATATTTATTGTTGTAAAGCTCGCACATCTTTTTCACGATTTCATCAGAAGGAACACGACCGTCAAGTGATTCGTACTTATCAAGAGTACGGACATCAATATGTAACTCTTCCGCAACAGGTTCTCGTCTTAATTCTGCCTTTAATCGTGCATTTTTGTAGATATTACTGCTCGTTTTGTTCATTTTAATCACCTCTCATTTACGATATAATGTAATTAAGATAAAATTAACTTCTCAGATCATCAGCTTTACATTTGAGTTTGTCTGCAATTAAAAACAAAACTGTGCTTGATGGAACTTTAACATTGTTCTCAATCTGAGAAATCATTTGACAAGTAACACAAGCAGCATCACCAAGTTCACTCTGTGTGAGACCAAGTTTTTCTCTGCGAGATTTAATGTTTTCACCAATGCTCATTTTTCTACCTCCTTAATCAATTCCATTTAATCTGTTTCATTATCGGAATGGCTTTTTTCATTCGCTGTACCTGACTGTACGACCATGTTCCAGGTTTTGCATTTTTATATCGTTTGATATACTTTTCCATTTCCGCAATGGTATTCTGACCTCCGCCTATGGCTGCAAGGATTGTTTGTGCTCCATCAATTTTAATTGCCTTTAATGTATCTGCCTCAACGTTGTATGTTCCGGGTATTACTCTGCAGAGTGGTAAGTATCCGTCAATCATATTTTTACCTATGTTCCAAATCTCATAGCCTGAAGGAACAAAATCGACCAATTCAAATACGTGTTCTCCTGATGTGATTGTCATATTCATATACAACCCCCTTTAATTATTTAATTATTGATTACTATTAAAAACTGTGATATACTTAAACCAAGTTAAGAACAGTTCAAAATGTAAGCAGCCTGCTGTAGGGAACATTGCAAACTGCTTACTCGTTAAAAAGCTGATACCCTCGTGCCGTCCAAAGCAACAAGTAGGTCAGATACTCGTTGAGGTTTTTTCAATTTCTTAACTTGGTTTAATTATACTACATCTATGTAGATTTTCAATAGTTTTATCTTACTTTTTTAAGATTTGTTGAAAGTTTACAAAAAAGTCTTTCTACATTTGTGTAGTTTTATATGACTTTTTGGGGGTGTTGATATTTTCTGGGATAGATTTTACTCATTATGTGTAGATAGTGGAACAAAACCTAATCCTGTGTGTAAAGAATTAGGTTTTTCAAGTGCTGCAGCAACACATTGGAAAAGTGGAGCAAACCCCAATGCTGATGTGTTATTAAAAATCTCAGATTACTTTGATGTATCTGTCGATTACTTATTAGGAAAAACGGACAAAAAAAATAAGGCTACCCCAAAGGAGCAGCCTATTAGTCCTAAGCAGAAATTATTGTTAGATGTTTCTGCCGATATGACGGACGAGGATATAAAAAAACTTATTGAGTACGCCGATTTATTAAACTTAAGGCATAATCAATAAGCTCTTGCATCTCGTCATCTCTAAGAGTGAATGTGCTTGATTTCAATTCTTCAAGCAATTCTTCTCTTGTGCTATTCATTTGTATGTACCTCCGTTCCATATTATTTACTCAATAAAGAGCAATAATAAAGTACGGAATATTGATGAAGTAACGTTTAATTTGTTATTATATCACGAATTACGTTAGAAATCAGTACCGTTTACCAAAATGACAGGTTTTACGGTCAAAATAATTATTTTAAGGAGAATATATGGACGCTTTGAACTTTATAATAATTTTCATTGCACTTATAGGCGCTGCCTTTTTAATTTATAAATGCATTAAAAAAAGTACAGAAAATCAGCAAGCAAAAAATGCTAATAAAGCAAAATACAACCCTAAATATACAGGTCAAATGAAACATATTAACGGTCTGCCTCTTCCTCAGGGTGTTGTTATAGATTTATTCTATTGTGAAGACAAAATCGTTTTTAAGAAAGACAATCAAGAAATTTCTATATCAAAAGATAAAATCACAAGTATTGAAACTGTTACAGGCAAGGACATCGACACGAGCGGTGCTGTTGCCGGATATTTAGTATTTGGTCTTGCAGGTGCTGTTCTCGGTGCTTCAACCGTATATATGTTAATTACATATGAAAGTGAAGGCGAACAAAAAGGAATTACACTTGATACATATATGAGTGGTTTTGCTCCTGGAAAAATCGTTAATGACTTTAAGAATTCAAGAACAAATACTGAAGTAAAACAAATTGAATTATAAAATAAAAATCGCCCCTCTTCACTTAAAGAGGGGTAATTTTATCTAAGGATGTGATTTTATGCCTGTATATAAAGACGAGCAACGTGGCACATGGTACACCAAGTTTTATTATGTAGATTGGATGGGTAATCGAAAACAAAAGAAAAAACGCGGTTTCAAAACTCAGCGTGAGGCTAAAGCATACGAAAGGGAATTTTTAATGCAGGATGCCTCAGATCCACACATGACATTTGCCTCTTTGCTTGAATTGTACTACAAAGATATGGAAACAAGATTAAGACCAGGCACAGTTGAAATGAAAAAAAATATTATTAACTTGCATATTGTTCCATATTTTGAAAAAAGAGAAATAGCTGAAATCACAAACACCGATATTAGATATTGGCAGAATGAAATGTTAACTAAAATAAGTGACAGAACAAAAAAGCCTTATTCACAAACCTATCTACGTTCGGTAAACAGTCAGTTAACAGCTATATTCAATTATGCTGTACAATATCACAATTTGCCTATAAATCCTTGTCAAAGAGTAAAAAACATAGGAAAAAAACAAGCTGGTGAAATGCAGTTTTGGACATTGGATGAATTCAACCAAGTTATAAAGTACGAAACTCGGCCAGTATATCACCTTTGTTTTATGATATTGTTTTGGTGCGGCTTACGTGTAGGGGAGTGCTTAGCACTTACTCCTGAAAAGATACTCCACGAGAGTAAATCTCTTAACATCTATGAAACATACCACCGTATAAAAGGCGAAGATGTATTCGGACCGCCAAAAACTGATAACAGTATTCGCAAAACGCCTATGCCGCAATTTGTATATGATGAACTTATTGAATACATTGAAAGCATATACGGAATAGGTGAAAAAGACCGAATATTTTATTTTACTAAAACTGCACTTAATAAAGAACTTGACTATATTGCCAAAGCTGCAGGAGTAAAACGCATCAGAGTGCATGACCTCAGACATTCTCACGTATCATTACTTATTGAACTCGGCTATCGTACACACGCTATTGCTGACAGAATTGGTGATACAGCTGAGGTTGTTGACCGTACCTATGCACATCTTTATCCCAGTACCTCTGATTCTATCGCACGTGAACTTGATAAACATAAAGATGGAATTGTCAAAGATATTGATAAAATGATAGTACCACAAAAATGATACAATATAGAGAACAGAGAGAAACATATCAAAAACATAGTACCATAATAGTACCACAAAACAAAAATAGCCCCTAAATATCGCCTGTTTAAGCGGTATTCAGGGGTTTCATTCATTATTCCCACTCCACTGTGCCGGGGGGTTTGGAGGTGATGTCGTAAACAACACGGTTAATGTGCGCGCATTCGTTTGTTATGCGGTTTGAAACCTTTGCAAGAATATCATAAGGTATTCTTGCCCAATCGGCTGTCATAAAATCATCTGTTGTAACAGCTCTTATAACCACAACATTATCATAAGTTCTGTGGTCACCCATTACACCAACGGAGTTAACGCCGGGAAGTACGCAGAAAAACTGTGCCAAATTGCTTTCATAACCGTTCTTTGCCATTTCATCTCGCAAAACCCAATCGGCGTCTTGAAGAATTTTAACCTTTTCGGCTGTAACTTCTCCCAAAATTCTTACACCTAAGCCGGGACCCGGGAACGGCTGGCGCCAAACAAGTTCCTTTGGAATTCCAAGCTTTTCGCCTACTTTGCGAACCTCGTCTTTAAACAAATCGCCCAAAGGTTCAACAGTGTCAATAAAATTAATATCTGCCGGTTTTTCAACCATATTATGATGAGTTTTAATTACGGCAGTATTTGCCTTGCCGTTACTTTTACCCTTACCGGATTCGATTCTGTCAGGGTAAATGGTACCCTGTGCAAAATAACCGTCTTCGGCACGTGAACGAACTTCATCCCAGAAAACCTTATAAAATTCCGTGCCTATAATTTTGCGCTTTTCCTCAGGGTCTGTAACACCTTTAAGGCATTCCATAAAATGGTCGCCGCAATTTACACGAACAAAATTCATATCAAAAAGGCTTGTAAATGTTTTTTCAACAAAGTCGCCTTCATCTTTACGCATTAATCCCTGGTCTACAAAAACACAAGTAAGCTGTTTACCCACTGCCCTTGAAAGAAGACCTGCCGCAACGGAAGAATCCACGCCGCCGGAAAGACCGAGAATAACGTTTTTATCGCCGATTTTTTCTCTTAAAGCGGCAACGGTATCATCAATAAAATTATCCATAACCCAATCGCCTGCACAACCGCAAACCTCGTAAAGGAAATTATAAAGCATTTGATTGCCAAACTGTGAATGAGTTACTTCCGGATGAAATTGAACCGCATAAATATTTTTTTCAACATTTTCCATTGCTGCGCAAGGACAATCGTTTGTATTACCCACAATTTCAAATCCTGCCGGTGCAGTTGCAATATAATCTGTATGGCTCATCCAAACAACAGATTTTTCAGGCACATTTTTAAACAATTTTGAACCGCTGTTTAACACATTAAGTTCAATTTTACCGTATTCTGAAACCGGTGCGGATTTAACTTCGCCCTGAGTCATCCAAGCGATAAGCTGGCAACCGTAGCAAATGCCCAAAACGGGAATACCCAAATCAAGAATGTTTGCCGTATAATGGGGTGATTCCATATCATAAACGGAATTAGGGCCGCCGGTAAAAATAATACCTTTATAATTATTCTTTTTAATTTCCTCTATAGGAGTTGTGTAAGGCAAAATCTCTGCATAAACCTTATGGTCACGCACACGGCGTGCTATAAGCTGATTATACTGACCGCCAAAATCAAGAACGAGAATTTTTTCCATATTCGTCCTCCCAAATAAAATTTTACGAAATTATTATATATTATAAGCAATGCAAATGCAAGGAATATTAATAAAAGAAAAAACATTGATTAATTTAACAAAATCTATTATTTGACAATAGGTATTAACATTAGAATGCATAAAATAAAACCGCCTGTGCGTAAGCGTGGCGGTTTTACGAATTTTTAGGAGGGTGATTTACGTAATGCCTCCCTTGTTAAAGGGCTCGTTTGCGACCGCTGCCGGTGGCAGATGAAGGAAGCAATAAGAGCTTCGCAGCAGTCAAAATTTTTGAGCTAATGAAATGCGATAAAAATTTTGGTTACTGCACGGTGGACGGAAAGTTTTTGCTTGCAAAAACAGGGGGATTCAATAAAATGATGTACGACTTACAAGGAATCCCTCCGTCGCATATAAAATGCGACACCTCCCTTTGACAAGGGAGGCTAAAAAGTATCTTGTAATAAACAACGACCGTCCGCCGTGTTTACGGCGAAATATATAAATAACACATATTAATAAAGATTGTTGGCTTACAGGAATCCCTCCGAGTTGCTTCGCAACCCACCTCCCTTTGACAAGGGAGGCTATAACAAGAAAACATCATTAATTATTTGTTTCTGTGAATAATTGCTTCTCTTTCAGGACCGTTTGATACCATAGTAATCGGGAAGCCGATTTGCTGTTCGATAAATTCAACATAATCTCTTGTTTCCTGCGGCAAATCTTCATAATTTTTAATGCCTCTTATATCGCAATGCCAGCCCTTCATAGTTTTGAAGACAGGTTTACATTTTTTAAGAGTAGGTGTTGTTGGGAAGTAATCAATTACCTTACCGTCAACCTCATAACCCGTGCAAACCTTAATTTCTTCAAGGTAAGAAAGGCAGTCAAGCGCAGTCATAACAACCTGAGTTGCACCCTGACATTCAACGCCGTAACGGGTTGCAACGCAGTCAAACCAACCAACTCTTCTCGGTCTGCCGGTGGTAGCGCCGAATTCGCCTTTATCGCCGCCGTGGATACGAAGCTCTTGTGCCTCTTTTTCATCAAGAATTTCAGAAACAAATTCGCCGGCACCGACAGCACTTGAATATGCTTTTGTAACAACAACAATATCTTTAATTTGATTTGCGGGAATACCTGCGCCCACACAGCCGTAGCCTGCAAGTGTGGATGATGAAGTTACCATTGGGTAAATACCGAAATCAGGGTCTTTAAGAGTTCCCAACTGACCTTCAAGCAAAATTTCTTTACCTTCTTTAATTGCATTTTGAATATAAGTGTGTGTGTCGCAAACAAAAGGAGCAATTTTTTCTTTATATTCCATACAAGTGTTAAACAATTCTTCTTCATCAAGAAGCGGCTTGTTGTAAACATATTTAAGAGTTAAATTTTTAAGGGTGCAAATGTTTTTAAGTTTTGCCCTTAATGTTTCTTCATCAAAAAGCTCGTTAACCTGAATGCCGATTTTAGCATACTTGTCGCTGAAAAACGGAGCAATGCCGCTTTTTGTAGAGCCGAATGCCGCTTTACCCAAACGCTCTTCCTCATACTCATCAAGCAAAATATGATAAGGCATAAGAATTTGACAGCGTTCTGAAACAAGAAGCTTTGGGTTTAAACCTGCTTTTTTAATGTCTTCAAGCTCGCTTATAAATTTATTAATATCAAGGGCAACGCCGTTGCCGATAATGCAAGTTGTTTTTTCACTGCAAACACCGCTTGGCATAAGGTGAAGTGCAAACCTGCCGTGTTCGTTTATAATTGTGTGGCCGGCATTGGCACCCCCTTGGAAACGAATAACAATATCTGCCTGTTGAGCAAACATATCGGTAATTTTACCTTTGCCCTCATCGCCCCAGTTAGCACCTACTATTGCTCTTACCATAATTACAATATCTCCAATCACAAAAAAAATAAAGGAACGGGGTTACCATTCGGTTTCCCGTTCCCTTTGCTAATTATATAACATATTAAAAATTAAGTCAATAAGAAAAGCACAAATAAAACCGCCTGCACAAAGAGTAAGTATTTTTAATTAAATATGCTTACCGTTTTAATAAAAACGAACGCTTTTAATTATCTGAAAGAATAATAAATTTCGCCGTTTTTAGGTTCTACGCCTTTATAATATGCAAGTTCCGCTATATTAACAATTTGGAATCCTTGGTTAACAAGTTCAGGAACGGCTTTTGCCACTGCGTCTGCGGTTGTGCCGTAAATATCGTGCATAAGCACAATGTCGCCATCCTTAACATCACTTGTTAAAACATTATAAATTCTGTTTGTATCTCTGTACTTCCAGTCAAGAGTATCCACGCTCCAAATATAAACAGGAGCAGACGCGTTTTGCTTTATAACATCTGAAATTGCACCGCCGGTAGGTCTGAAAGCAGTTGGCTTATGGCCTGCCACTTCGCTAATTGTGCTTATTGCCTTTGTAATATCCTCGGCAGTAACCTGCGAGCCGTAATGCTCATGGTCGTATGTGTGGTTACCAAGCTGACAGCCCATTGAAACCATGCGCTTTGCACATTCTGCATTTGCCGAGCTTTCAAGCCTGTTTGCAACCATAAAAAATGTGGCGCTGCCGTTGTATTTTTCAAGAGTATCAAGCACTATTGTTGTGGAAGATTTATTCGGTCCGTCATCAAAAGACAATGCAACCATAGGCTTTGACGCATCCAAATTAGGTCTGATGTAAAACGGAAGCGTTGTAACAGTTACCTTACAAGTTGCCGTAATGCCGTTAAATGCAGTGGCTGTTATTTCAGCCTCACCCTCTGCAACGCCTGTAGCGTTGCCGTTTTCTTCAATTTTAACAACATCGGGGTTGCTTGACTGATAAGTAATTACTGAAGATGCCGTGCCTTGGGGCAATGTTGGGCGAAGTTCTGTGCTTTTGCCCACAACAAGTTCAAGATTTCCGTCATAGCTCATAGAATCCGGAGCATTTGCAACAGTGATTTGACAAGCGGCTTTTATGCCGTTATATGTTTGTGCCGTTACAGTTGTTTTGCCTGCCGCAACAGCTGTTAATTCACCGTTTGCGTAAGTTGCAACAGATTCATCCGCAACCTCATAATCAATGCCGGCAAGATTTGGAATGTCCTTAACATCTGCTGTAAGGTTAACCTTTTCGCCTGCACCCATTGTAACATTTTTTTTACTGAAACTCATTTCAGACGGTGCATCGTAAACCGTTACCTCTGTTTTTACACCTTTAACGGTAATAACGGCAGTACCCACAGCCAAGGCTTTTAAATTGCCCTCTTTATCAGCGGCAACAATATTGCTGTCTGAAGTTTTAATTTTAATTCTCTTTTTATCACCCTTAGGATAGGCATATTCCTGACCCAATCCCATTGAAAAAGAGCTTTCAACCTTGCTGTCTGCGTTTACCGGCTTAGTGCCATTATTTTTATCGGTAACGGCAGCGGCAACTATAACACCTATAATAACAATAACCAACGCAACTATTGCTATTGCCGATTTGCTTATTTTCTTACTTTTCATCAATTCTGTCTCCTAACGATTTCATACTCTCCGCCGTCCTGTCTGAAATAACGGCAGGTTTTATTATAATCCTGCAACATTCTTACATATTCGTCTTCATCAAGTTCAAGAGAACAAAAATATTCATCCTGCTCTTCGTCGTAAGAATTATACCAGCATTTTTCACACAAATTATCCAATCTTTTCATCTCCACAGGTGATTATACTCTTTATATTAAATAATATCAAGTAAAATAACATATAATTCGGCAAGAAAAAAATCCCACCTAAAAACACTTTAAAAATGCTTTGATGAGATTTTAAACTAAATTTATTTTTTTGATGCCGTGGGTTTACGAACAAGCAAAAACACAAACAGCGCAATTAAAATAAGAGCCGCAAAAGTGCCTGCCGTGAACACGCCGCCGATAACAAACAAAGCCAACTGATAAATACAAAGAGAAACACAATAAGCAAACACACACTGATAGCAAATTGCAAATGCAGTCCACTTTCCGCTGCCCATTTCACGGCGAATTGCGCCCATTGCGGCAACACAGGGTGCGCAAAGCAAATTAAACACAAGAAATGAAAATCCGCTTGCCGAAGTAAACGCAGTTGATAAATCGCTGTAAAGCACGCCGAAAACGCCCACAATTTCTTCTTTTGCCATTAAGCCCAAAACAGTGGCAACAGACGCTTGCCATGTGCCGAAACCGAGAGGCTTAAACAAACCGTGAATAGCGTTGCCCAAATAAGCAAGCACTGAATTATCCATGTGCTGAACCATGCCGAATTTGCCGTTATAAAAGCCAAAGCCTGAAAGAAACCAAACGGCTATTGAAGCCAACAAAATTATTGTGCCGGCTTTTTTAATATAACTTACCGTTCTGTCCCAAGTGGCACGGAAAACCGACTTTGCCGTGGGCATATGATAAGCAGGAAGTTCCATAACAAAAGGTGAAGGTTCGCCTGCAAAAAGCTTTGTTTTCTTTAAAATAATACCGCTGGAAATAATTGCGGCAATGCCGATGAAATAAGCCGTGGGAGCAACCCACCAAGCGCCGCCGAAAAATGCCGTGGCAATTAAAGAAATAACCGGCAATTTTGCACCGCATGGAATAAATGTAGTTGTAATAACCGTCATTCTGCGCTCTTTTTCATTTTCAATGGTTCGTGAAGCCATAATACCGGGAACGCCGCAGCCTGTGCCAACCAAAATAGGAATAAAACTTTTGCCGGAAAGACCGAATTTGCGGAAAAGTTTATCCATAATAAAAGCAATTCTGCTCATATAGCCGCAGTCCTCTAAAAACGAAAGAAAAACAAACAGCACAAAAATTTGCGGCACAAAGGAAAGCACCGCACCCACGCCGCCGATAATTCCGTTTACAATTAAACTGTTAAGCCAAGATGCGCAATTAACAGAAGTTAAAAAATTTGAAACCAAAAGAGGCAAACCGTTTGCACTGAAAATATTATCTGTAATAAGTTTTGAAAGCCAACCGCCGAGCGTTGTTACCGAAAGGTAATAAACGCCAAACATTATTGCCGCAAAAATAGGCAGTGAAAGATATTTGTTTGTTACAATATTATCTATTTTTTCGGTAACCGTAGGCTTGCTGCTTTTTGTTCTGCACTCATCTATGCAACCTGTTATGTATTTATATCTTTGGTCGGCTATAATGCCGTCGCCCGAATCACCGTATTCCCTTTCCACATCGGAAATAACGCCGTTAAAATCGGGAAAATCCTTTGCCACAAGGTAATCCCTTTCAAATATTTTTGTGGCATAATAGCGCTTATGCACCATATCCGTACCGTCCGGCAACATAGCTGAAATAAGATGAATTGCCGCCTCAACCCTGTCATCAAAACTGTGATGAATAGGGGGAATACCCGTGTTTGTACGTGCAAGCGAAACCGTTTTGTCTATACACTTTTTAACGCCTGTACCCTTTAATGCGGAAATTTCAAAACAGGTGCATCCAAAATGCTCGCTTATTTCCTCAAGGTTAATATAATCGCCGTTTTTCTTAACAACATCTATCATATTTATTGCCATAACAACAGGAATGCCTATTTCGCAAAGCTGTGTTGTTAAGTACAAATTACGTTCTAAATTGGTGCCGTCAATAATATTTAAAATAATATTAGGTTCTTCATTAACAAGGTAATTTCTTGCCACAACCTCTTCGGGAGTATAAGGTGAAAGGCTGTAAATTCCCGGCAAATCGGCAATAACAACATCGTCTGTTCCTTTAAGCCTGCCTTCTTTAGCCTCAACCGTTACACCTGCCCAGTTGCCAACATATTGATTTGAACCCGTTAACGCATTAAACAGCATGGTTTTTCCGCAATTCGGATTACCTGCCAAAGCAATTTTTATCATTAGGCACCTCAAAATACAACGAAAATACAAAGTTAGTATAAGTTAACTTTATAATAAGTTAGCACAAGTTAACTTAAAATGCAACTGTTTTTACGCTTATTTTAAAATTCCTTTTATTTTTAGATTTTGCTTTTAATATAGTCGCAGTACAAATTTAAAATATCTATATTTGTTTTGTCATAAACCATACGCGCACCTACACTGTCTTCTATTTCGTTAAAAACAATTTTGCCGCCGTTAAAAACAAAGTCTATGCCTATATAATCATATTCAATTTTATTTGCGATATTATAAACAAGCGCTCTTTCTTCTGCCGATAAATCATAAACCGTTGCCTTGCCGCCAAGGCAGTAATTTGACCTGAAATCGCTGTTGCTTTCCCGCAAAACAGAGCAAACTATGTTACCGCCCAAAAGCCAAACACGCAAATCACGCCCTAAATCCGACGCCGGTTTTTGATAAACAAAGCCTTTTTCCGCCTTTTCCTTTTTATCAAGCCAATAAACTTGTGTGCCGCCTTTGCCGTTTACCGCTTTTTTTACACAAGGCACACCGGTATAATTAACAGGCATAATTTCAATACCGTTTTCAGCCATAAATTCATAACAGCGTTGCTTGTTATTTGCCAAATAAGACAAAGACGAGGGATTAAAAACTCTTACCCCCGCCTGTTCAAATTTATCAGCCGTTATGTAATTATTTGTTCTGTTAATAACAAAATCGGGCAATAATGAAAAATCAACCTCATCTTCAAAAACAAGATTTACACCCAAATTGCTTTTAAATTTTTCAACGGCAAATGCGTTACGCTTTGCCTCTTCCTTTGAATAAATTAAAATTCCGCTCATAATTTGCTTTTTATTTCCTCAAAAATAACAGGTGCCACATCAATACCCGTGGCGTTCATTATGTTCATTATGTGGGCGTTACTGTTTACCTCACACACAATATCATTTGCCAGCAAATCAACGCCGCCTAAGGTTAAGCCCAAGGCATTGCAGGCTTTCGTTGCGATTTGGCACTGCTCCGCTGTGGGAATATATTTTTCTGCAATACCGCCGTTTGTTATGTTTGCACGAAAATCGTTTTTGTTTTTACGGCGAATTGCACAAATAACCTTGCCGCCAACTACCTCAAGGCGTAAATCCTCGCCAACAGCTTCTGCAACAAACTCCTGCAAAATAAAAGGTTTTGCACCGTTGATGTGGCTTAAAATGTCTTGCTTCGTATAGCAAAGATAAACCTGTGCGCCGAAAGAGCCGTAACATTCTTTAAAAACAAGGGGCAAACCCAAAATTTCAATCGCCTTATCTATGAAAGGGGCAAAATCGCTTTCAAAAAACGTTAAAGGCGCAACCAGCGTTTTTGGCTGTTTAACAACGCCGTTCAACTCCACATAAGTTTCAGCCTTGTTATCGCACTTACGAATTGAGGCACTGCTGTTAAAAACGGGAACACCTGCTTTTTCAAACCTGCGTGCCAAAACCACATCTTTATCCCAAAACAAAACAAAATCTGCTTTTTTAAAATCCACAGCCGCCTGAAGATTTGTTTGAATTTCCATAGAAATGCCCTGCTTTGCGGCAGATTTTACAAGATGAGAATGAAGATTATTAAATTTTTCTCCGTTTAAAAAATGATTTACAATTAATAATGATTTCATAATAAATATATTGTATCATTGCACCTTGCATTTTTCAATGTAATAGTTTAAAATACTTTTATTATTAACAGTAAAGGCAGAGGATGAAAAATGACAGAATACAAATTAAAATACGGATGCAACCCAAACCAAAATCCGGCAAGAATTCATATGGACGGCAAGGAATTGCCTTTTGAAATTCTTAACGGCAGTGCAGGATACATCAATTTGCTTGACGCATTTAACTCTTGGCAGCTTGTTCGTGAGCTTAAGAAGGCAACATCTTTACCAAGCGCCGCTTCTTTTAAGCACGTTTCACCGGCAGGTGCGGCAGTTGCTCAACCCCTTTCGGATGTTGACAGAAAAGCATTTTTCGTTCCCGACGGATTAGAACTTTCACCCATTGCGCAGGCATATGTTCGTGCAAGAGGATGCGACCGTGTTTCATCATTTGGCGATTTTGCGGCACTTTCGGATGAATGTGACGCCAGCGTGGCAAACTTTCTTGTTAAAGAAGTTTCCGACGGAATTATTGCTCCGTCTTACACAGAAGAAGCCCTTGAAATTCTTAAAAAGAAAAGAAGAGGCAACTACCTTGTAATTAAAATAGACCCGAATTACGAACCTGAAGAAACAGAAACAAAGCAGGTTTTCGGCATTAAATTTGAACAAAAAAGAAACAACGCCGAAATTACAATGGATTTGTTTAACAATATGCCAACAAAAATTAAAGAAATTCCCGAAATTGCAAAAATTGACTTATTGATTTCAATGATTACTTTAAAATACACACAGTCAAATTCCGTTTGCTATGCAATGGGCGGTCAAACAATCGGCGTAGGCGCAGGTCAGCAATCAAGAATCCACTGCACAAGGCTTGCAGGCAATAAGGCAGACAACTGGTGGCTTCGCCGCAATGAAAAAGTGCTTAACCTGCCGTTTATTGACGGTTTAAGAAAATGCGAGGCAGACAATGCCATTGACCTTTACATAAGCCCCGACTATGAAGATTTGTACAAAAACGATTTGTGGAAAAAATATTTCACTGAAAAGCCGGAACCTTTCACAGCAGAAGAAAAAGCACAGTGGCACGAAAAAATGGATTTGGTTGCCCTTGGCTCCGACGCTTTCTTCCCGTTTGAAGACAATATTGAGCGTGCAGTTAAATCCGGCGTTAAATACATTGCTCAACCGGGCGGCTCTGTAAGAGATGAAAATGTTATTGAATGTTGCGACGGTTTTGGAATTGCAATGACAATGACGGGAATTCGCCTTTTCCACCATTAATTTAACAACTGTAAACTTAATTAACAAAAAAGCCTCTCTTAAACGAGAGGCTTTATCATAACCGAAAGCGATAAAAATATGGAAAAGCTTGTTATTAATGGTAACATTAATGAAAATGAAATTAAAAAAGCCTTTGCAAATACAGATGTAAGCCTTTATTTTAATATTACGCCTAAAAATGCGGCAGAAATTAATGCATACGACGCTGTGTTTTTTATAAATTCGACAGAAGATGAAATTGCAAAATGGGTTGGAGCAAACCACCTGCGAATTACAACAAACGAAAGTGATTTGTTGGCGGAAATTAAATTCTTTTTAGGTATTCCCGAAAAAGTGGAAATAGAAAGAAAATTTTTAATTGAATATCCCGATTTACAAAAATTAAGCAGTGAAAAGCTTTGCAAAGCGGCAGAAATCGAACAATGCTATTTAACCGACCCATACCCGTTCAGAGTAAGAAAAAGAGGAATAGACAAGGATTTTATTTATATAAAAACGGAAAAACGCAAACTTTCCGACCTGGTGAGAATTGAAATTGAAAATCTTATTTCAAAAGAAGAATACGACGCCACGGTTAAAGGAAACAAAATTTTGCAAAAAACAAGATATTTATATGTTTATGAAAACCAATATTTTGAAATAGACGTTTTTCCTTTTTGCAAAGACAAAGCATTACTTGAAATTGAACTGCGAACAGAAAACCAACCGTTTACACTGCCGCCGTTTATTAATGTTATTAAAGATGTTACAACAGATAATTATTATAAAAACAAACAAATTGCCGCAAGGCACGGCGTTGTTTTGTACAAATAGGAGTAAACCATGATTGAAAACAAGCGAAATTACGGAATTGATTTGCTTAGAATAACGGCAATGTTTTTTATTGTTGTGTTGCACATGCTGCGAAAAGGAGGATTAACCGAAGCTGCGGAAAGTGAAAACCAAATATTTGCCGTTTGGATTTTGCAGGCAATAGTTACCTGTGCGGTTAATTGCTATGGGTTAATTTCCGGCTATGTAAATGTAGACAACAAAAAAGCACGTTATTACAAATTAGGAGAGCTTTGGTGCAAAGTTGCCTTTTACAATTTAATACTTACAATTATTTTTTACTTTATTTTAACGCCAAAAGGCGATGACTCTTTCAAACCGGTTTACTGGAACTGCTGTATTTTTCCTGTTTACACCACAAGGTATTGGTATTTTACGGCATATTTTCCGCTGTTTTTCTTTATGCCGTATTTAAACAAAATGCTAAACGCCATGACAAAAACAGAGCGCAACGTTTTGGGAATAATAATTATTGTTGTTTTTACCCTTATGCCTGTTTTAATGCCCGTTTTAACTTATGACACCGTAGAATTGCCAAACGTTTTTCGTTTGCAAAGCGGATATTCCTTTGCTTGGCTTATGCTGCTTTATATTTTAGGCGGCATTATGAAGAAAAACGATTGGCCGGGCAAACTTTCCAAATTAAAATGGAGCATAATTTTTGCCGTTGGTGTAACGTTAACTTGGGGCTTAAAATTTATATTTGAAGCAACAGGATTTAATATTAAATCCGACACGTTTTACAACTACACATCAATAACAATGATTGCCTGCGGAATTTCACTGTTTTGCGTATTTCTAAAAACAGACATTAAAAATAATTTTGCAATTAAGGCAATTAAAATTGCGTCGCCTGTTTCCTTTGGCGTATATTTAATACACACAAATCCGTTTATTTTTAACCATGTGCTTGACGGAGCAACAGTTAAATTTGCCGAAAACAGAACCATTGTTATGACGCTGCAAATAATAGGGCTTTCCGTTGGCGTTTACCTTGCTTGTTCGGTTATTGATTTTCTTGTTTCAAAATTATTTAAGCTGTTGCACATTGCGCCAACTCTTAAAAAACTTGAAGATAAAATTTATGCCAAAATACATAAGCACGACAGCGAAGAACTTGCCGCAACAGTGTAATGATAGATTAATTGAATCCCTCCGAGTTGCTCCGCAACCCACCTCCCTTAATTCAGTCCCCCTTGTTAAAGGGGGATGTCATCGAAGATGACAGGGGGATTCAATTAAATATTGTTCGGCGTACAAGAATCCCTCCACCACGCAAGCGTGGTTCCCCTCCCTTTCACAAGGGAGGCAATCAGGAATTCTCCCACCGCAAGCGGTCCACCTCCGAACCGGAGCCCGTCCCCTCTGCCACTGCGTGGCATCTCCCCACACCGTGGGGAGTAACCCTTAAATTAAGGGAGGCTAAATTAAGAAATGCAAAACAAAACCGCCTATTTTACATAGGCGGTTTCTTTATTAATTAAATTCAGCTTATGCTTTCTTTGCTTTGATAGCAGCCTGTGCAGATAGGTAAAAATATGGGGGTTTTTAATGAAATGAGCATTGTCCTCATTCTTTTCCCTATGTACCGAGGAAATCTTTTCGATTTCCTCCAATTTGATAATGCAGTTTTTCTTTCTGCCTTCCGCTGTAAAGGTTGCTTTCACATCTGCTGTCCCATTCAGATTAACATACCAATCAAATGTAGTATCCGATGTCGGTGTTATCAGATATACAAACTGATTGACAACATCGTGGCTGATAGTGCTACCACTAAAATCAATAAAGCTGTTCAGAGTGGAACGGATACCCTCTATATCCAATCCTTTCGGATTGCTTTTTTCCTGTGGAATTTCATCAAGTGCTTTTTGAAGTTTCTTGATTTCTTCATCGACAGGACTTCTCATTGCTTGATACTCGTCCTTGGAAATCTCTCCATCAGCTCTCATAGCAATCAAGTTAGTCAGTCTGCTATTTGTCTTATCCAATTTCGCCTGTATCGTTACCGTATCGGATTGAGTTTCGTTAGATTTTTCTTCCTTATAATAATACTTAATAAGGTCTAACGCAATCAGTACAGACTCTTTTCTCTCCGTCCAGAGATGCTCTAACAAAGCTTTTGCCATAAAATCGAGTTTCCAATCGGTTATCATTCTGCTGTCACAATATCCCTCAGTATCTAAACCGATTTCAGCTCTTTTCCGTTTAATTCCGTTGTTAAGCTGATTGTAGCATTGATAACCGTAAGAGGTTTTTCCGTCCAATTTCGTATGCCATTTATTTTTACGGTATGATGAGCCGCAGGAACAACGTAGCTTATTGACCCATATATCTCGTGAATCACGCTTACTATGTGTGTTTTTCCCTGCCGATACACATACAGGTTTTACTCTACTTTCCCTTATCGCCTGTGCTTTATTCCATATCTCTTGAGAAATAATAGAAGGGAAATCACCCTCAACATATTCATAAGTGGACATATCAAGATTGTTTATTCGCTTCTGCTCTAAAAAGTTATTGCTTCTGGATTTGTTGTAACACTTTGTTCCTGTGTAAGTGGCATTTTTAATCGCTCTCATAATATTTGAAACGCTCCACTTTATAAGTCCAGAAGCTGTTTTCCTTTTTCGCTCCGTCAAAATCTTTGCGATTTTCATCGAGCCATAACCTTGCAGATACAAATCATATATCATTCTGACCGTTTCTGCCTGTTCCTCATTGATAACATAGGTATCTCCAACACGGTCATAACCTAAAATATTACCGTTTCCATAGAGAACACCATTATCACGGCTGATTTTCTGACCTGCTTTTACACGCTCGGAAGTCTTGCGACTTTCTTCCTGTGCCAATGTTGCCATAAGAGATAGCCGCAGTTCTCCATCTCCGTCCATTGTCCAAATATTATCGTCGATAAAAAACACCTCAACGCCTATGCCTTTTAACTCTCTTGTAACAACAAGGGTATCCACAACATTTCGTGCAAAACGGCATACCTCTCTGGTAACAATTAAATCAAATTTACCTTGCTTGGCATCTTCAATCATTTTCAAAAAGGCAGGGCGTTTTTTTGCCTGTGTTCCCGTGATACCTTCATCAATATATCGTTCACAGACCGTCCAGTTCGGATGATATTTTACTTGGTCATCATACCATTGTAACTGATTTTCCAATGCAGATAACTGTGCTTCGTGTTCTGTTGAAACACGACCATAAATAGCAACTTTTCTGGCTCTGTTTCTGTCAAACAGAGAATAATCTGTGAGCTTAAATCTGTAATTATATTCATTTACTGCTGTGTTCATTAAGCATACCTCCAATTCATTTTTCTGAATATATTGTACTGATTATCAAGCCGCCTGTGAAATGTGCGAATTTGCGTGTTTCACGATATTTGTATATGTGGCTTGATTTATCATTCCTTTTTCAAGAAGTATCTCAATGAGTTTCAGAGCCGCTACATTTTTATCTACCTTAATTTCATTCATTATTGACCTCCCTCAAAGAAATACTAATGGCAAGAGCTTTATCGGCTCTTGCCATTATGACTGTGGATAGCATACCAACATATTTACGCAGGCGTTGTTTGTCTATGGTGCGGATTTGTTCAAACAGGATAATTGAGTTCTTATCCAAACCTTCAAAATCATTGATTAAAGTGTGTGTCGGCAATTTTGCTTTAGTGTGTATTCGGCTTGTGATGGGTGCGACAATGACCGTAGGGCTATGCTTATTGCCGACATCGTTTGAAATGATAAGTACAGGTCTTGTTCCGCCTTGCTCCGAGCCGATAACAGGATTTAGATTTGCGTAGTAAATATCTCCACGCTTGATTTTTCTTTCCATTATGTTTGACCTCCCAGATTTATTTAGGCAGGTATGTTCTGCCTATGTAGGCAGCCAAACAAAAGGAAGTATTTAAGGTCGGGAGAGTATAAGCAAAATCTCTGTTCCTATGACTACCTTTTATCTGGCTTTATGATAGGAGCATTTCAATTTGTCCTCGACACCCCGAAATGCTATGGGAAGTCGCCAAACGGTCAGTAGCGAACTGACACCACGGGAGTTCCACCCCTCTGACGGTCTGCCAGAGCCGCCCTCATTGCCTGCGACGGTTTTATCACGCTCGGACTGTGACTGGACGGGAGTACCATTATTCTCTTTGTGGGTTATGGCGAAATCGGAAGCAATCCGATATTTTCAGTCGGTAATGAATGAGATCACCCCCTTTCATCGCTCGCTGCTTCTTAACAGGTCTTGGCGTACCGCTGCACACGCTTATGCTCATCACAATCACAAAGAGGAAGTATTTGGCGAATGGATATTCGGTTGTCAAGGATCACTCCCGTTTTCGCCACACAAAGCAAAACAGGTGGAAGGAATTTAATCCCTCTCACCTGTTTGCTCACTTAAAAGCGGTTTCGTATAGGCTAAAATTAAAATTTTTCAAAAAGTTTTTTTAACTTCTTTAGTGCAATGTCAACGCTTCCTTTAACCGCCATTTTGGTGCATCCCTCCAACTTGGCAATCTGCTCATAGGACAACTCTCCGAAAAAGTACAACAGCAGCCTGCGTCTTTGTGTTTCGGGCAGTTTTGATATTGCCTTATGTAGCAGTTCGTATTCGATGCACCTTGAAACGGTTTCCTCAAGACTTTCTTCCTTATAAAAAACTCGGTCATTCAAGGAGTTTTCTGTCAACTCGGAGTGTTCAATGTGCCTGCTCACCCGATTAAGATAGGAAATATCCTCAAGCTCAAAACGGTTAAACAGGTCATACAGCACTTTCTCTATTTCAATATTTTGCATAACACCCCGCCCATCTTTAAAAGAGAGGTAATATCTGCCCTCTACAATCATCAGCGTATAAGGGTTATGCTTGTCCTTTTTTCGGTTAGGATGTTTTTCATTCATTCTTTGTTCCTCCAATCAATCTGAATTTTTGAAATTTCAGATTGATCGGCGGTGAACGACACCCTACGCCACAAACAGGCTTACGACTTAATTCAACAAAAAACGACAAAAGAAAAACCGCAAAGGCTGTCAAACCCTTACGGTTATAAGAAATAACAATTCTATTATATAGATATTTAACATCTACTTTTGGAACATAATTTCCCCAAATGGAGATAAGAATTTTTTTAACAGATTATTCTCATCTCTATCGAACGGTATGTAAATAACTGCTGCTTAAAATCAGCAGCACAGTGTTATCAGACCAACACATAAGAAATCCCTCCAAACTTGAAACAGGTCTGGAGGGATAAAATAGCCATCTGAGCATGACAAAATTGCCCACCAAAACACCGTTTTTTTTATTTGGCGGACTTGTCAAATTCTATATTCATGTAAAAAAAGAGCCGATGACTTATGAGGTTATCTCACAAGTTCATCGGCTCTGCGTCTATGCGTCTGGCTCTTTGATGACGGTTATATGTAATTTCTTTGCATTTATTAAAGTTTCTTTCTTACATTTCGGACAGTAAAGAGGATAATTCTTTAAAACAGTATCTTCTCTAACTCTATCACGGGTTTTGTTGCCACAAATCGGGCAAATTATCCATTCTGAAAT